>Ga0209355_1000035_pt1 | contig 72847 bp, 67 predicted proteins | sample LauGreSBDMM110SN_3_FD_187563 | JGI IMG/M metagenome (GOLD analysis project Ga0209355, IMG submission 187563) | Freshwater lake microbial communities from Lake Michigan, USA - Sp13.BD.MM110.SN (SPAdes) (version 2) | ecosystem: Environmental > Aquatic > Freshwater > Lake | place: Lake Michigan... | reverse complement strand
CATTTTTGAACAGATCCGGATCAGGATAGGTAGGAAGTTCGGTAAGCATACCGCATGTGTTATATGCTCGCAGTGTATCTCTTACCGATGTGACACCGAATCCAATATTTTCCCATAGGTAATGTCCAGTTTCTTTAAGATAATGAATTGGATACTTGTGAGCAGAATTAGAGTAAGGTGCCACCAGCATCTCTATCATATCTTTATAGCCAGGATCTTCCTGACGAAAGTCGTGGTTTCCGCATATCACCAATACAGGTAGTATATTTAGAAGTTTATTCAGCCATTCATAAACAACTACTGCGCCTTCTGTTTCCAATCGCCCTTTATGATGAAATACATCACCTGCTATCACCATCACGGCAGTACCGTTCTTGACAGCATCTATCTTTTCAATGTCTTTTATGAGATTTTCAAATACATGTTTATATTCATCTACACGAGCTATCACACGATCACCCGTGCGGATATGTGTGTCCGCAATATGTACAATATGTGTTATAGGAGCAAAGCGCCCCTGTGAAAGAACAAACATTTCAGCTATATAATTATGATTGATTAGTGTTATACATGTTATCACAGTTATATCATTTTTTATTCAAAAAATAAAACCAATAAATTTTTAAATATGATAATGGAATAAAGAAAAATTGACATTTTATTATTCAATACTTAAACTATAATCCAGAATGATATGTACTAATTGTAATCAAGAGGTACATACGAAAGGTAAAGGTAAATGCAAGGTCATAAGTATGCAATCCTTAGAACTATTGAATTGCGATGAAACATATGTAAAAGTAATTTTATATGTAAAAGAAGATAAGAACATATTAAACTCGGAAACAACAAGTTACAATGACACGAATGTAAATGTTATCTTAAAATTAGAAATAAATACATCATTGATAATGGATAAAGCAGAGCGTGTGAAAAGATTAAAGGAACATCTTGATATGTCAAAGATTAATCATAAGGTAGAAATTATGAAACAATCAACATTAAAAGATGCCCATATATATTGTATAATCAATAATGTTTCGGCACAACAATTTGGTCCATTGTTAGAGGATTATATTCGAATAAATTTTAACTATATCAAAAATAAAGCCAAAAATTGTACAGGTGATTGTTCCAAAGATGGAAAAAATTCAGAAATAAAAGTTTCTCTTGGAGGAGCAACGCATACAAAGTTCAACTTTGTTCAAATTCGTCCATCTCATGATTGTACAACTTATATTCTTACAGCATACCATCTCTCTCCTGAAAATATAGAGAATGAAGGCGAACTATATATATTTAAAGTTCCTAAAGAAGACATCAAACAAATAGTGATGTTATATGGCGGATATGCACATGGAACAATTAAAGAACATGGTCGTATTACAATTGAAATGATAAATGATGAAAAAAATAAAAAAGAATATGCTCTTCGCCCTACTATAAATGATATGTGCTGGAAAGCATTAATGTATTTCAGAGTTCCTGAAACTTATGTTTAATAGTACATTTCACTATAAAGTCTTACAATATCTCCCCTACCAATGGAATTTTGTCTTGCTGTATCTAAACTTATTGTATAATCAAGTGAATTAAATCTGTTTATTAATATTTTTTTATCTATTTTTGATTTAATCCAATGCCAACTTTTAGGTCGTAAATTTTCAAGTCCAATGGTTACAATTTCACCACATTTTCCACCATAAGCACGAATCGCAAAGTCGGCTCCCGTTGGTGGTGTAGGTTGACCCTTTGTATCTTTCGGTCCGAATCCTAAGAAATCCCAATCATCATGTATTTTTAGTAATTTAATAATAGATCGTTTTATCTCTTTTTTTTCCCAGATCTGAAAGCAGCATTTTACCATCATAGGAGGAGTAAATGAACATGGAACCGTAGGGATTTCTTCATCAAATACCAAATGAAAGTTCGTATTTAGTTTATTATGAACACTTGTACGACGAAATGTTCTTGGAATAATAAATGCGATTACATCTCCCCATATTGCTGCATGATTGAAGAATTTTATAGCAAGAGAGCTAACTCTACCAAATGGAGGATTGCCGACTACAAGAATTTTATCAATATCATTTGGTGGCGTATATGTAAGGAAGTCTTGTTTAATTATATCTTTATGTTCTGGTGAAATATCAATACCGAGTTTTTTATCAGTCGGTATTCTTGTTAGGAAACTTCCGTTTCCTGCACTTGGTTCGATCACAAGCCCCCATTCATTCCATTTATATCGAGAACCAATACTCGCTAAACACTTTTCAGAGATAGAGGGGATTGTATAAAATTTATCCAAACCTGCCTCACGAACGGTTTCTACTGAAATAGTTATCCTATTTACACCATCGATTATAGTATCCATTATTTGAAGTTATCTTTATTATTCCATTCATTTTTTCAGTAAGCAAATAAATACGAAAAAAGATAAACCTAAAATTATCTTTTTTCGCTTGTTTTTGAAATTAAGTGAGGTTATCCCAATGGTGAAGCTTCTTCATATATGCGATCATTAATTGTACTATATTTTCCACAATTTCATTTACAACCGTAATTATAATATCTTCCGTTTTTTTAATCCATACATTAATTTGTTCAATTTCGTTTTTAAGTTTTTCTGCCTCTTTTTCTCCTTTTTTCGTTTTTACTCTTCGTCTAATAAATTCAATGACTTTATAGCGACACATCACCTCCGATTGCAATACAGATGAAATATCATAATGTATCACATGAACATACCTTTCTAATAGACTCATATCATCACATGTGCGCCCTATAAGAAAGATCTCCGCCATCCGGATCGTTTCAATTCGCGTATCAATTGTAATACCGAATGAAATTATAGTTTTTAGAGATATTTCGCTGCGACACAGAGGGCATGTTCGGTGTCCTCTTGTGATCCATTCGGTAATACATCCTTTATGAAATTTATGCTTACAATTAATACTCACGGTTTCATTCGTCTGTTCTAAACAGATAGAACAATCCGTCTCCTCTTGATGATGTCTTTTACAATACCCGCCACATTTTGCCTTAAAAGAGCACATCTTTCCGGTTTTACAAGTTGCTTTACAGAGTTCCATTTTTTGTTTCTTGTTTGTTTCTTTTTTTAAGCCCTAAATGTTTCAATTTTTATGTTTTCCGTAGTTTGCTCTCAATAATTCATTATTATTTATATATGTAATGTTCTACCTCGATTGCTGCCATACAACCGCTTGCAGCAGCTGTGATAGCCTGTCGCCATTTCTTGTCCTGTACATCTCCTGCAGCAAACACGCCTAGTATGCTTGTTTCTGTGCTGTTAGGTTTTGTTATGATATATCCTTGCTCATCTATCTTAAGCTGTCCCTCAAGGAAATGTGAAGCAGGAGTATGACCGATAGCATAGAATAGGCCATTTATCTCTAGATCATATTCCGTAAGATTGAGTGTACTCGCAATCTTAACTGATGTGAGATTCTTTTCACCATACGCTCCTATAATCTTCCTATTCCATAGCACCTCTATTTTAGGATGTTTAAGAACTCTATTCTGCATTACCTTGCTCGCCCTAAAACTGTTTCCGCGATGGATAATATACACCTTGGAGGCATATTTTGTAAGAAACAGGGCCTCTTCCATTGCAGAATCACCTCCGCCAACGACTGCTATAGGCTTGTTTCGGAAAATGGGAGCAGCGCCATCACATACGGCACATGCTGATATCCCTTTGTTCCAAAATGTATCAGAACCAGTGAATGTCATCTTCTTGGCAGAAGCACCGGTCGCTACTATTACAGTTTTAGCGAGTATGGTATGGCAATCTGTAAAAATCTTAAAAGGTTCCTTTGAAAGATCAACATGGTTTACTGTTTCGGTAATGATCGTTGTTCCCATCTTTTCATCCTGATTACGAAAACGATCACATAACTCTTCGCCCATGATGCCTTCATGAAATCCTGGAAAGTTTTCAACCTCTGTTGTAGTTGTGAGCTGTCCGCCAGGGGCAATATCATTTGCCATAAATCCTTCAAATAATATCACCTTTAGGTTTGCCCTGGAAGCATATATACCAGCTGTATGGGCAGCTGGTCCAGACCCAATAATACAAACATCTGCTGTGTCCTGAATAGATGTCATCTTTCTTATAATATACAAGATCGTATATGTATAATGGTTAAATCTGTTTATCCAATATAAACACATATAAACATATAAAATCGTGTTATTTTATGGCAATCAAGGTTTTTTTCCATATATGTGCCATAACAAGGGCACTGGATGTTGTAAAAGATATGATACGGTCTATCCATTTTAGTGGTCTTTATGATGAAACAGAACGCATATACTGCTATATATGTGGGGATGAACCGATTATAAAAGATGTTATACAACTTATTAGAATATCTGGAGCAAAATTTAAAATAATGATATGTTCGCCAAATGATACCACCTACGAGCGTCTAACACTTGAAGACATACATAATCATGTCGGCAACGACGACAAGATTCTATATATTCATAGCAAAGGAGTGTCTATATACCATCAGGATGATCCACAACGACTGAATTGTATAGACGATTGGAGTTATTTGACATTATATTATCTGGTAAGACATTACAAAGTATGTATAGATATATTAAATAATCACGATACAGCTGGTATTAATTTAAAACAGATAGGTCGTGATGGGACAATAAAACCACATTGGTGTGGTAATTTATTTTGGGTAACCGGCGAATATTTTTTAAAGCTGCCACATGTTATTGGATTAAATTATTATGATCCTGAACAAAGTTTTTTATTTCTTAAAAACCCTATAGCATTTGAATTATGTTCCGTGAAGGATATTAATCATTATACAGACAGATGCGAACCATTTAAATATATAGACATCAAATTAGATAATAGATAGAACTGGCAAAATATAAGAAACAAAAACAAAAAAGGAAAAATAAGAAGAGAATGAAGAAGAATATTCCTGCTTCCTTGCGTCAAACGGTGTGGATTACATATAATAGTGAGAAGTTTCATTCAAAATGTCATGTATCCTGGTGTAAGAACATAATTACGCCTTTTACTTTTGAAGTGGGTCATAATAAACCTGAAAGTAAGGGTGGTACAACCACCATTGATAATCTTCTCCCAATATGTGGCTGGTGTAATCGTAGTATGGGGAATCGTTATACAATTACAGAGTACTCGGAGAGTTTTACACCTCGTAAAAGTAGTCCAAATTCATTATCAAATATTATACCTATAAAGAGTAGATTTCGTAGATTTTTAGGTAAATTTAAATGTTTTCGGTCAAATAATTAATATTGATTATACAAAATCTATTAAGGAATTCTTTTTTATATAATTTATATACGATATAATATGCCTCTGCCTTCAAAAATCCCTGTATTGTGGTATACAGATAGAAACAATATTATAGAATTTGAGGCAAAATATATCCGAGAATTACTTTCCCAATATGAAGGAGAAGTAACATACAGGGATGTGAAAGACCAGAATGATATAGAACCGTACGCAATTATTCTAACAAATCAAAGTGTAAATTATATGCAGTATCTTTATAATTATGAGGTTCAAAAATGCCCTTTTATTGTAATACATATATCGGATGAACACGCATGGGATGACATACGATATTGTTCATTTAGCATGTGCGGACACTCATTTAAGAATTATTGCCATCCCAAGCTCTTTAATATATTTAATAATTTGACATTTTTCCCTTCTGGATACAATAAGTCAATTCTTAAAGATTATACTGGCGAAGCACCTCTGGATATATCTTTCGCAAAAAGAAAATACATATGGTCTTTTGCTGGAGGATCCGAGAAACTCCGTGGACATATCATGAATAAGTTTGTTGAACATTTTCCTAACGATCATTATCTTCTTTACGAAACGGGAAGTAGCTATCATAATCAACAAACCGGTCTGTCAATTGACAAATATAGAGATATGGTATTTAACACTAAATTTTCTATATGTCCACCAGGTGGCGGCTATGTCGAGTCATTCCGTGTGTATGAAGTACTCGAGTGCGGAGGCATTCCAGTTGTATTAAGATCGCAAAATAAAGAATATGAGCAGAAGCAAAGCTACTGGGGTGATCTTTATGGTAATGAACCCCCTTTTGTGATGGCAGATACATGGGAAGGCTGTATTGAAATTATGAAATATCTTCTACAGAATGAAGATATTTATGAGAAGACACGTCGCGATTGTTATAATTTTTGGCAGGATCATAAGAAGCAAAAGGGGCAAGAAATCGTAAATGCCTGGAAAAATTTAGCTTCTATAGAAGAAAAATAATTAAAACAATTAAAATAATAAATGTTAGAAACCAAAAATCAAGTTTTAGAACCTAAAATTTAAGAACCTAAAAAAGATATTTTGGTTTCTTAAATTTTAGAACCCTAATTTTACCCATAAACTCATCACATATCAGCTGATATGTGATGAGTTTAAACATGTGTTTTGACTTCTTACTTTTTAGAACCTAAAAATCACTTTTTAGGTTCATAATTTTTAGAATCTTAAATTCGTTTTTTAGGTTCTACAAATACAATGTCATATTTTTGGTCATTCTATTTTGTAGATTATTGATAGGTATAAATAATAAAAATTTATCGGTATTTTTACCTAAATTTTTACCTAAATTGGCTCTAAACCAAAAAAAATGAATAATTACAAGTAATTCTATAAACACCCCGGTTTACATATAATACAATATAATATCTAAACCTAAAGGTGTTCTAAGTCTTCAAAAGCTAACAACAATGACCGTTCTTGCTATTACTCTAAGTGAGTACATGAAACAAACCCCTGAGGAATTCTCCTTCAGCAGGGCGCGTAATTATGACAATCCTAAGAAATTCTATATGTATGATCATCACGTCTTCTATCAAAAGAGTGAAACAGAGGCATTTGTATTCTTTAACATGGGAGACAATAAACCGTGTACCGAGCTTTATGTCGTCATTCACTTGACACTTGATTTGAAAAATAAGGCGGCATATCTTGATGATGTATTCTCAAAGAGGTTCGATGATGATGAGTATACTACATGTGGTCGTGAAATTGTAGAAAATGAAATGTTTGACATGTATCTTGCTACCTGGTATATTCAAGACTTTCTTGGAAAAGATATCAAGTTAGATGATACGTGTGAACGAAAAGTAATCCTAACCGATGATGATTGGAAATATTATAATGATGCTAGAGAATAAAAAGAGAAAAAGAAACTAAAAAATTAAAAAAGAGAAAAAGAAAAAAAGAAAAAAGAAACTAAAAAATTAAATTTTAGTTTTTGGTTTTAGTTTTCCAATTTACGATTTAAAAGAAATATTGATATTATTATTAATATATAATGGATTGTTCCTATATTTTATCAAATTTGATACTTGGTTCAAAGCGAGTACCCCTTGAATATTTGCTGAAAGAGGGTGTGACCAGTTCAATATGTGTCGCTCCTGAAAATGAAGTTCCTACGATGGAGGGAATTAATTTCTATCGTTTTCCAATATCTCTTCAAGACCTTGATGCTATTTCAAGAAATAATATGGTCTGTGCAAAAAACAAATGTATTGAATTGCTAAATAGTGGCGAAAAAGTCTATATACACTGCGTAGCAGGTTTTAATAGAAGTCCGGCAGTTACAGCGATGGTTCTATCCGAATTATCAAATATTTCAATTGACGAGGCAGTTGATTTTATAAATTATTTTCGAATTATTGCTCCGGAAAAACATTTAGCTTTATTAAAACAATAATTATTATTTTTCAACTACGAAAACCGCCATACCATTCCAATAATCCGCATGAGCCTTATCATATGGTGTATGAGTTCCGTCTGTTGTTAATAGAATTTCTTTTTTATAAAGAATTTTAATCCCAGACTCATTAAAACCTTCCCAAGTTCCCTCTCTTGCGGGTGGATAATTCCAGTCGTCAATAACAATGATTGATATTGGATCAATATATTTGATAAATTCGGTTATACCTTTCTTTTGCGATAAAGCATCATGTGCTCCATCATACAGATATATATTATAGCTACTATCCAACGGCGTTGAAAGATTAAAACAGTCTTCATTAATTAAATTACAGGATACATTATGGGGTATGTATGTTTTAATATTTTGTATAAGATGCTCCGGTTTTCCATTAAATTCACTCCAATTATCAATAATAGTAGCACGACAATGAGGATTCATAAAAAGGGAAGAGATAGAAGATGACCCTAACCATGCTCCAATTTCAAGATATCTGGAATCAGGAAGACTACATAAATTATTATAGAAATGTCTTGTTTTTCTTCCCGTCATACCATTGAGATTGTATAAAATGTCATTGTTTAATTTTGATTTTTCTTGATCACTCCAATAGAGACATGCTTCTACATGTCTAATATATATGTCTCGTAAATCCATGTGTATTAATTATTATTTTTTGTGTTTATATCAGGTAAGATATGCCCCCTAAGAAAAAGAGTGCCAAAAACATTGATCTTATGCTTAAAATAGCTTCTTCTGAGCTATCGGATAATTCAAAAGAAAACTACAGAATGAGAGCACAAACGCTTGAGAAACGGTCGGGAAAGCCTCTCATATATGTTGCTACAAATCCTGACACATACATAGCTGAAATACAGTCGTGGTATTCAAATAATACATCACGCAAAGCGTATATGTCCTTTATATTGTCTTTATTCAGGTATAATCCAGATTTTTTGTGTGATAACCGAAAAATCTATGAAAAATGGGCAGAAGTATTCAATGATACACATAAACAGGTAATTGATCGCTACGAAACAAATAAACCAACCCAGCGACAAGTTGAAGGTTTTGTATCGTACACAGAAATTGTAAAGAAGCGCGACGAACTTGAAAAAGGGTCTATTGAACGTCTTCTTTTAGGTTTTTATACATATCTAAAGCCGATGCGGTGCGATTATGGGATGGTAAAGATATATAAAGACAGACTTCCTACCGAAAAAGAAAGAGAGAAAAACTATGTATTTATAGCGGACGAGAATAAAGCAATCCTTCATCTTGGAGAATATAAGACAAGCAAGACATACGGAGATCACGAGATAGAGCTTCCAAAGCCTTTGTATGAAGACTTATTGCTAAGTCTTAAAAAGAATGATAGAGAATGGTTATTTGTGGATAGTAATGGTACGAAACAATCCAGAAATACATTTTGCTCGTGGACGCTACGAGTTTTCAAAAAAATATTTAACAAGCCTCTTTCTGTCTCACTTATAAGACATAGTTTTATAAATCAACTGAATATGACGGATCTTAGTATAAAAGAAAAGAAAGACATAGCGCAACAAATGGGTCATAATATACAAACTCAAGATATATACAGACTCATATTCAATGATAAAAAAGAAAACGATGAATAAAAATGCTCGTGTATGGGTTTAAGGACGAATACGTTGTTGCCAAGGTGGATTTACATCTGCTCTATCGTTTGCTACAAATTTTACAATTCCCATAGATTCAATGTAAATTGGATGGCGTATAATATCAGAATAAATTGGAATTCCTGGTTGATATGTAAATGGACAATCAAATTGACCTACGCGTTCGGGAGGTACAAAAGAAGAATAAGACAGATCTCCGCCATGCTCGGCACCCCATGCGGCAGGTTTATCAATCTCTTTATCATAATTATGTCCGTGATCTTTTATAAATTTGTAAGACATACCTACCAAATTGAGCTGTCTTGTTTTTAAAGCGTACATTACATCCAGATTTTGACGATACATTTCTTGAACAAATTTTGCTATACGATCTGCGTAATATTCTGTAATAATACAAGTATCGTGAATATTGATATAGTAGTCCGCTTTTACACGGGGATGATCTATAAAATTATATAGCCCGAAAGCATGGCTCAAGTCATAACAATTCTTTGGAACATAAATAATTACCTCACGATCCGGTGTAGTTTCTATAATTTCTACAGGTTCATCCTTGCTCCCACATATAGTAACAACTATGTCTTTTTTAGAAACACCAAATTTATCAAATGAATCTAAAAAAACATTTAGAGCGTGTCCGTAATTTACATGCGAACTAACACTTATTTTGAATGAAGGAGTGTGTACACTTGTATCATTTATGGTGTTCACCGAGCTGTCTATTTCTGTCATTTTTATAAAAGATTAAAAAGATGCTGAGATTATAATAATTCACATATGATTTCTTAAATGAAAGTAGGGAAGCAAGTGATGCTAAAACAGTTTTTTAACGAGGTACTTTCTATACAGCCGTCTTTTCAGTCTTTTCTCGGGGATAATTCGGCAAATGGAGATTATGAAAATGTAGCATCGGAAGCGTACAAACAAAACTGGATAAAGATGATTCGGCGCTATAAAAATCTTATTCAAAAACCAAAACATTATACCGATCTTGATACGATGTCTATCAGGTGGATTATAAACACTGAATACGATCTTCTTCGCTTTCCAGATGAATGGATGTATATTACTTCTTATGACAATCCCATTTTACAATTTATTGTAGAAGATACATATATATACCCTTTAAAAACTGAAAAAGATGTATTTGATTTGATATCGCGAACACAGAAACGAATCCCGTTTATAGTAGATGTTATGAAAGCGATGCGTGATAATGTTCATAAAAATAATACAATACCAAAAATGATTTGTGAAAAACTAATACATCAAATAACGGATCTACTTCAAACACAATCATATTATGTTAAAATTCCCGTAAAGTTGGACAGTAGCAAATATGTAAAGATAGTAGATACAGAATATGTTCCTGTACTGTATGATTTTTTGGAATTTTTAAAGGTTTATGTTCGTCAATGTAGAAAAACAATCGGGATGTGTCATATTAGCAACGGTAAGGAAATGTATAAGGCAATTGTTAAAAGCTCAACGACATTAGAAATTACTCCTGAAGAAATACACGAATATGGAAAACAGGAACTGAAACGATTATATAAATCACTAACAACCTTTCGTAAAAATCTACAGGAAACAATGGGTATTCGTGATAATAAATTATCAAATAAACAATTATTTAAAAAGATAATGGCGCAAGAGGATGAATATTTTAAAAAATCACAAGATATTCTTGAAGCATATAAAGACGCTCAAGAAAAAATAAGAAAAACTATTATTCCTAAATATTTTGGTTATACCGTTGATAAATATCTTCTAAAACCTATACCAAAACTTATTGAAAATAGCACACCAGGGGCATATTATAATATGCCTTCCATTAAGTCAAAACGACGAGGAACAGTATTCATAAATATAAGCCAGTTGAACCGAAATCCGCGATATACAGTAAATGTTTTATCGTTACACGAAGGAATACCAGGACATCATTATCAATATCAGTATATGAAACAACACCATATGCCATTATATAGAATGTATGGAGCAGACAACGATGCTTATGCTGAAGGATGGGCCCTTTATTGCGAAGGCTTTATTAACAGCAAAGATGTAAGAGAAATGTTTGGGCGTTGGATATATGATATGTTGCGCACCGTTCGTCTTGTGATAGATACAGGTGTGCATTATTATGGATGGTCATACAAAAGAGCGCTTAATTATATGAAAAAACATGTATTATTAGAACCTCACGAAATTGTTGTGGAATTAGATAGATATATATGCGACCCTGGGCAAGCTTTGAGTTATAAGATTGGCGAACGCGTATTCATAGAAGAACGAGATCACTATCTCGCGAATAAATTTGGAGATATTAAAGATTTCCATCGTGAAGTTCTTGAATGTGGCCCAATGCCTTTAGATGTGCTTAAACATAAATTAAGACAGGGTTTAGGATGTCAAAATAAATAATAAAAATAAATAAATAAATTAATTTTTTTTTAATATATGAGCATTTTATTATTCATACAGGATAGAATCTCGCCACCTTTTGTAATCATATTAAGTTCAAGCCAAAATCCGGCATTAAAAAGGATTACTGCAAATGCGTGTATGTTTTGATCAAATACTGTTTCTGCGAATAAACCTTCAATCACACCTCCTAAGGCAATTAGGAGTGGCGGAGCTAACGAACGAATGATACTAAAATAACCTGGAAATACAAGACCACCTAAATCTGAAAAAGCATACATATTTAATGATGCAGACAGTATAAATGGTACGAGTGTAGTCCAAGCTAATGGAAATGTTGAACCACCGGCTGTTTGTTTCCATTTAAAATTGAAGGTTGCTTTATAGTCTTGATTACCTAGATAACCAATAAAGAAGCCCAATACGGATAAAAATTTAAAGTAGCCATTAAAACAAGTTGGACCCAAAACAGCATAGGAGAATGCTTGTAAACCGATATACTGCATATTGAAAATGAAAAAGTAGGCGACAATTCTTAACCACTGATTATTTTTATCAGAAACAACTACATTTGTATTCTGTAGATTTCCTCTTAACGGACTATCAAAAGGTGCCACCTGCCAACCTTCATATGTATGCATCATAATACCTGGAAGACCACCAAAAAATGCGATAATTGGAGAGAGAAGGAATAAAAGTGTTCTTTGCTCATCATTACCAAAATAATTCGTCCATTTATCACTATTACTGAGTATAGACTGAGCCATTAGAAATGCTGGAATAATTGGAGTCCAATGAACGAGTTCAACCAGATTTAACATAAAAGCACCGGCTGTATGAGCCATGTTAATATCGTAAAGCGACTTTTTAGGTGCCGCTTTATTCCAACCCCATGATGGATTTGAAGGGAATCCTTTAGAAATCCAATTATAAGTGTCTTTAATCATATTATAAAAGACCATTTATGAATAATGAAATTGTATATTTAAATATAATATTGTAAGAACTTTATATACTTTTTATATTTTACATCACGAGATTATTGAATGTACCAAAATAAAAAATGAAATAAATATATTAATATTATTGTAAATATTGATTGAAAAATGAAATTTAATTGTATTAACTTTGGAGGATGCTATGGATACGATTTAATTGCTGTATTCGAAGAATTTTTATACAAACATTGTATAATTAGTGCTAATAAAAGTACTTATCCTTCTTTGGATAGACTTGCTTATGAATATATCTCTTTTATACAAGAAAATTATGATCATAGTATTGAATATTTAGAAAAACAAAATAAAATACTAATACTAAAACTTATCAAAATTCATAACAGGATGGCTGGAAATACTAAAATTATAGTAGTAGAAAATACAATTACAAATTTATGTCTTAATGAACAAATTAAGACAGAAATAGAGTATCAAAATAAAAAATGAACATTACTAATATACATTTAGTAAATTAGATAAGAATGACACCCATATTGCTTAAGATAGACGAGAATGAATGTAAATGGATGGATGATTTAGATATGCTAGCATTTGTATGTTCGCAAACTCCTCAAAATATTGTAAAGCAAAAAAATATGGAAATGGATATAGATACTGAATTTCTTTACTGTTATGAGGCATTAGATGTGGAAGACACAGAAGATGAAATGTTCGTTATACTGGATCTGGAAGATATTTGCGAATAGAAGGCATATATGTGACAGTAGATGGATATAATTCTAAAAACTCAAGAGCATTGTTATAAAATTCATTTCCTCTTTTCGTTTCTAAATAGGCGTGCCTTACCTCCCATCCCTGTGGCGGATCTCCATTAAATGCCCTCCATATGAGATCATGAACAAAATATTCTTCTACCTTATTTTTTTCAACTTGTACAGGAAATGTGCGATATGGTGTTCCTATAAGGGTAAATCCCATACTTGAGCTATAAATATCTTCTAAATTACGAATCTTTCCTTGATTAGAAATAACGAGATTTGCTATACCAATTTTTAAAATTACATATTCCGTAATCGGGATAGCATTGCTATCAAATAGTTTATCGTGATCATGATTATGATTATAATTATTATAATATTTAGAACGGTCGTCCTCTGATAAATCGTCAATGTCATTATCATCATTTTCTTGATCGTAGTCGTTATCGTATACGATTCCAACAAGGTCATCTTCATCAGTTTTATTTTTAGGCATGTTTCTATTATCTTTCGAAATTAGAACACTAAAAATTATATACTACTCTGTATTAAAAAATAGACGAGACGATCCCTTATATTCCTTTCACGGAGTTTTCATATAAAATATATGTGTCAAAAATTTTTAACAGTTTAAGAAATATATTTTCATTTTTATTTATTTTGTGTAAAGTCTTTATAGGATGTCGGCACCAAGACAACGAAAAATAGCTATAGCTAAACGCCCAACCGTGCCTCTTACAGGAGCCGAGAATGTTGCTCTTGTAGATAATAACCGCGTATTTCATTATGGTTATCAATATTTCTTAGCAGCAGATAAAATACGAGCTATTTTTGGTGAAAGAATAGCCCGATCTAAAAAGATAAGAAAGGCAGAACTAAGAGATATACTAAAGAATGCTATGCTAACAATTAAAAAAGATGATCAAATGACAATAAATGATTTTATGAATTTAACAGAACAAAAAATTACGCTATGTGTTGCCAAACTACAAGCAATGCCCTCCAGTCCGCAAGAAATGGAAGTTATTATACCTGCTGCGGCAGGAAAGCGTAAAAAAGTGACATCTCCTCAAGCACTCCCTGCTGCAGCTGCAGCTGCCGCGGCGGATGTTGCTGGACCATATCGTCCTCCACAAGTTGTTATCCCAGCAGCAGCTGCCCCCGCCGTCGCGGATAATACATCTCCCGATAAATCAAATGAGAGTAAAAAAAAGAAAGTAGATCCTATTGCGAATCAAATGAATTTTATTACAGATCTAATGCACCGAACAACACAATCATCTATACTACAACGAACGGGAACTCTTCCTGGAGAAAGAGGCGAAGTATATGTTGATAGATATACAACAGAACGATCCATCCGTGCTGGACTTGCTGCAGCTCAAAAAAGAGACGAAGAAAATGTTGCAAGACAACGAATTATTGAAGAAGAAGCGAGGCGCACAGAGGCATTAAGATATATGCGAAATGGTATGAAAGATATAACAGATATGTTTGGCAAGAGTAAGATGTAAAATTAGGCAATCATTTCGTATTTTAATACAGGGTGACATTCATAATTTGTAAGCTCAAAATCGTCAAAGGTGAGCTCTTCCAGCCATTTTATTTTTTCATTTACATCACTCTGTTTGGGAGGTGATGGTTTTACAATTTTTAAAGAAGGAGATTTATAGGGTTCTCGTATCATTTGTATTTTCGCGTTTTCAATATGCTGTTCGTAAATATGTGTATCACCTGTTACCAAGATCACGCGATCCGTGGGGATTTCCAATAATGTAGCAAGTAGCATTGTCAATAGAGAACATGAAGCAATATTAAAGGGAGTGCCGGCACATACATCTTGCGAACGACAATACAGTTGGCACGAAAGCCCTTTCTCGCCAATATAGAATTGATAGAGAACATGACAAGGCACGAGAGCCATAGCGTGTGCTTGTTTAGGGTTCCATGCCGAGAGAACCGCGCGACGACCGTGTGGGTTCTTAGATAGTTCTTGTAGTAGATATTTGATCTGGTCTATACCGTTTTCAAGTTTTGGATAATTGCCACCAAAACATCGCCATTGAAAACCGTATCCTGGTCCCAATTGTCCCTCATCATAATGCTCAAGACCAACATCATCCAAATATTCGCGACTTGTATTACCATCCCATATATGAACGTTTTTCATCTGTAGTTCTTTCGCATCTGTAGAGCCACGCAAGAACCATAGAAGTTCTTCTACCACTCCACGCCAGAATACACGCTTTGTCGTGAGAAGAGGAAAGCCATCTTTTAGATTAAATTCTAAACGCTCTCCAAACAAACTCAATGTCTTACCATTACGACCATCACGTTCTTCTCCTCCTTCTATAATTTTCTTTAACAAACCGAGATATTGTGCCTCACCTTTGTTAGTCATCTTTATACTTATCGTTGATATATGCCTTAATATATTGTGTCAATTGTTTCATTTTTTATTATTTAGTATTTCTTTTGATATAACTATTTGTAATATTATATAGAGGATGCTGGGCTGATTCGCAAGAGCATCTGTCGTTTCTTTATATTTATCAAGTATATAGTTATAGCCATCACATGGATTGACATCTGTGCGAGTACTATAGTTTTCATTTTTATACCAATGTTTCATCGTCATATGGTTTACAATACCAAGTTTTAGATCTATATGCTTATAAAGTAGCATATCCAGTCCCCACATCCATGGATTTTTCTCGCCATTTAAATGCTCGTAATATTTCTCATAGGATTTTGGTCTTGTAAAATAGCAAAAATATTCAAGAGCGCTTGTTATTTTTATAGCAGGACCTGGATATGTATTATCTTGAAGCATATATTTGAATTGATATTTTGAGCACGATGTCATACTGGGCGAAAGCAAATCTATATCAAACATTTGTGTATAATGTATCATATATTCCCAATCCACATCGTCTTTCAGTTCTATATCATCAAGAATACACAGTAGGTATGTGAATCTTGTAGCATCTGTATTTGGTACAAGATATTTCTTTAAAAATTGTCCTACAATTAACGGATCGCGAATAACTGTTATACTTCTTGAATTTTCTATCGTAGTAAGATCACTGTTGTCATAACAACATATGGTATAATGAACATGCGACCAATTATATTTTTCTATATTTGACATATTATTACGCAATATACGCAATTTTTCTTCAAGATGAGGAGATCCAAATCCAGATATAAAGACATGAAGAGACGGGTTCATGGTTGTTAATATCGGCATTTGTATTGAAATATTAAGATAAATATACTTAAATAATAGATAATTTATAGCTTGTACAATTGATTAATTTCTTTCTCTTGTGTTTGAACTATATTTGAAGCAAAATTTTTTAGTTCATCTTTCGGTTCTTTTTGTAATAAACGCTTGCTCATAAATATTGCCATTGAATGATGAGGGATCATAGATGTTATGTATGAATTTGAATTAATAAATAACTGATTTCGTATTATAAATAACATAATTATAATACCAACGAATCCAACTAAGATAGCAACACCGAATTGGTCCCATATACCCATAAAGAATAACATCCACATACACATTAAAAGAGACATATAAACATCGTTAAGAGAAATGCGGACGTGTGAGAATTTATCAGCCCATATACTCATAGATGATAGAATACCAGCTATAAACATCATGACGAACATAACTATATAATGTATCATTGTTGTATTGTTTTTACATTATATATATAAATTATTTATAATTTGTTCTTATTTTTACATTAAATATTGGATCGTTGCTGTAGTTGTATGTATATAAGGTATAAGGAGGCTTATTTAGTATTGAAATATATAAAGTGAATACATACTTAAATGGGCAATAACAATTCACGCCAATTAACATATCAGCAATATTATGATCTTGTACAGAAAAATGGTACGGAAGGACACCCGAATAGTCAGCAGATACCTGATCCTGAAAATATTGATATGTCTCAAGTAGATCCATATCAAGTTCTTAATGTGCCTCGTAATTTTGAATGGGATCAGTTAAAGGGAGCTTATCGTCACGCTGCTTCTCTTGTACATCCAGACAAAGGTGGAAATCGGCATCTATTTAATGTAGTTACGGAGTGTTTTCGTTTTCTTGCGAACGAGTATAAGGCACGTGATGCGGATAAACCACATTTTATGCTCAAACAACAATCACAAGATTATGTTAAAACACAAACAACTGTAAATAGTGGATCAACATTTATACATAAAGATCAAGATCGGAAAATCAATCCTTCGGTTATGGACGGAATGGCATTAGGTCGTTTTAACAAAATATTTGAAGAAAATAGATTGGAAGACGAAGAAACATCTCATGGATACGGGGATATGATGGTTCAATCAAGCAAAAGTCGCGATGATATCAGTGTACCAAAAATAATGAAAAAGTTTGATCAAGGAAAGTTTAATAAAGTATTTGATAAAATTGTTCCAGTATCAAAAGAAATTACGGTATACCAAGAGCCACAACCTCTTCAATTGGCAAAACAACTACAATATACAGAAATAGGTGGTACAAAACCAAATGATTATAGTAGTTCAGTAGAAAGCAGTATTAAATATACAGACTACATGAAAGCGTATACTACCTCGCGGCTGGTTGATCCCAAATCTGGAGCAGACCGAAAAGAATACAATAGTGTAGATCAATATGAGAAAGATCGTGATAAGTCAACACAAAGACCATTGACGATGAAAGAATTAAGAGAAAAGAAGGAACGAGAAATACAAGAAAAACAGGCGGAAGAGAACCGAATACGAAGAGTTCGTGAAAAAGATCAAGTTGCAACGGACCATTATGAGCGTATGAACCGGCTTCTGCTTGGATAATCATATAAGGGCATAAATATCGTACAAAATAACATATTATTTTATATTTTATAAATGTCGTGGAAACTATATGATCATTTAGGAGTGACACGAGGAGCATCCAAAGAGGAAATCAAGAAAGCGTACAAAAAGAAAGCATTGGAAACACATCCGGATAGAGGAGGGGATCCAGAAAATTTTAAACAAGTTAATAATGCCTATTCAGTACTTAATAACGATGATTCAAAAGGTAGATATGACCAATTAGGGGATGAAGGATATGAAGCATCCGGAGGTGCAAATGGAGGGGGTGGAATGCATATGGATCCAAATGAAATCTTTCGTCAATTCTTTGGTGGTGCCGGAGGGGGTTTTAATTTCCATTTTAATGGTGCACAGCAACAGCAACAAGATACAAAAAAGTCAAATCACCGTCATGTGTATAAAATCAGCTTAAATGATGCTTATACAGGTACAAAGCGAGCTATACGAGTTATGATTCATAAAACATGTATCAAATGCAGTGATTCATGTTATGCTTGTCAAGGACAAGGAGAAATCACGGAGATGCATCGTATGGGCTTCTTCACACAAATGATGACGCGAACATGCAGTCAATGCAATGGTTCTGGATCGATTGTAAAACCGAAAAGTGGCTGTAAGGATTGTAAAGGGGAAGGCAAATATACAAAAGAGAATATTGTCAATTTAGATATACCTTGTGGTGTTGAGACGGGACATAGTGTTGTTTTTGAAGAAATGGGAGAACAGCCTACCAAGGCAGGTGAAAAACCAGGTGATCTATATATAGAGATTTTTGTCCAACCACACGAACAATTAACACGACAGGGAAATGATTTACATATTCGTATTCCTATATCGTTTAGAGATAGCATCATTGGTACAAAAATAGCTGTTCCATATTTTACAGGAAACTTTGAAATTGATACAACTGAACTCGGGATATTACAGACCACGAAACATTACATAATCAAAGATAGGGGTATGCCAATTCGTGGGAAAAAAGAAAAAGAAAAAGAGAACGGAAATATGATTGTTCAATTTGATATACAATATCCAAATACGAAGATAACACCCGAAAATGCTAAAAAAATAGAGAGTGTTCTAATCGATGCCGGCATATAGAAAATGTGTGAATTTTAGCTTCTTCCAGTTTTAAATTCGTAGTTTGATCCATAGATAATATTATCAAAAAATCCGGTATTATTATTGTTGTACATGAATTTATTTATACCTGGCTCACCATAGTATGAAACTTTGGGATCCGATGCTGCAGCGGATATATTTGACTCGCAACTACATGTAAGTGTATCTTGTGTTTTTTTCCGTTTCTTATATGGAGTATTTTCACGCAAGTCATAATAGGGGATGTTTGTAAATTCATTTTGTACATCTCCTGCGGGACAAGCGCATGTAATCTTTGATGTTTTATCATCAAAATTATAGGAAACTCCAAATGCCGGACGATTTTTTATTTTAGCCGTTGTATTAAATATACCACGCTCTGTAGATAGCTGCGATTCCTTATAACAACTTGATTCTTTCATTATTTTTGATTGTATTCTACTGGATTGAAAGAAGAATATCAATATGACTAAAAGTATGAAAAATGCTGTAAAAAGAGCGACTTCCAAAGCAGTAATTTCAGAGAATAAATTCTGTAAAAATGGCATATGATTTATATTCTACATCAACGACACAAATTATTTGTATTTACTGATCGTGTTATATTGTCCTAAGGATTGTGCCTGACACATTAATGAAACCTTATTGTTATTGACATTTGCTTTTAATTTTTCAATAGGGTCTGCCGCTGAATCAGTTGGTATACTATTTTCTGCTATACACATATCCATTTTTGTCTGTACTGCCTTATGTTCTGTAGCAGTATATTTGCTCTCTTCCGTAGCATCAGGTTTCGTTTCTTCCGCATCTTCTGGTGTTTCATCTGACATTTCTTCATTTCCCGAATTATCAACGACGACGTACTCGCTTTTATTATCTTTTTTCTTTTTATCTTTCTTTTTATCCTCTTTTTTATCGTTCGGCTTTTTACTTGATACAACTTTTGTATTTGATTTTGATTCTGGAACTACTGAACTTAATACATATTTTCCTGAATTATTAAAGAAGTTTAGAAACGCTCTAACTATCCCCGTGGGACTCAATTGAATAATACTAAAGAAAATATCGTCCCATAATTGAAATATACCTGATTCTGTCAATTGAGGAAAAGGAGGTACAATTTTAATAATGAGATCTCCAAGTCCAAGTATAGCAGGTGAAAACAATTTTAATAAACGCCAAAAAACCCATATAATCGTAATAGCAACAAGTATTATTATAAGAGCATATGTCAATAAACGAGAAATAAAAGCCCATACTGGTTTTGATAAAACATTCTCTGCGGCCGAATAATTAGTTACTAGAGAACCTATGACTTGTAAAATCTTAAAAATTATAATAACTATTGTAATAATAATAAGTATATTTATAATTTCAGTTAATCCTATCATGCTTAACGAATGACTCTATTATTCTACGGTTGTATTTAATTTTAATGTAGTTGAACAATTTTATTTTTGTAATCCCCAACAAATGGCTGTAGGGATATAAAAACCTGCCATTCGTAATATATTATCAATAATATCATTTGGAAATGCGGATAAAACCTTTTTAGCAGCAACAAGGCGTTCCCTATCTAATTCCATTTCTTGTCTTCGTATTTGATATTCTGCTTGTTCTATCTTTTTCTTAGGATTCATAACACATATTGACCCGCGGTACGATGGAATATAATCGTCATATGGGTCAAAGTTTTCATCTCGTTTTTTTTGCTTATTTTTTACATTTGATCTTGGTGTAAATATGATATCATCTTCGTCTTCTAAATATTTAAATTTACATTTCATTTTCATTATCATTATCGTTATCGGTGTAGTTAATAATATAGTAGTACATATTTTTATATAGTGTTGCTGAGGAGATATGATAAAAATAAAGATTTATTATTAATAAAATTATAAAATATAAATATATAATATATTTATGTAATTATTTTTGTGGTGTATTTGGTTCTTTCTTTTTTATTAACTGTTCTTGCGGAGGCGAAGAACACAATATATCATCTAAATCAATAGATGACATGAATCGTGATATGTTATTATAATATTGATTATATAAATGCTTGGTTAATTTTTGATGCATATGTTTTAATTGTATATCCATTTCCTCTTTATGAGAAGATAATTGAAGTAATTTCGGTATATATTCGTCAAATATTTGATCTACAATCTCAGATGTAGAAATATTCATTTTATAATAATTTATTTATTCAAGTAATATTTGATATAATAATTAGCATATTAATTCGGTTTGTTGGATTATTTTTAATAGTTGTTAAATAAATATACAGTATCAAATTTTCTGTAAATTTAACTGAATTTTGAAACTATTCATTATACGGCGACAAAAAATTGAACCTTTTCTTATGAATGAAAGTATGTTAAGTAATATCCTACTATGAAGAGGCAGTGTAATAATCACCCGAAATATATGTACTCGGGGAAAGAATCATCGCCTCTTGGTCTTGGAATCACAGCAGAACCACTTATTCTTGGTACAATTCAAGAGGGTAGAGACAATACGAATTGGATTGTCACTCTCAAGAACGGTATTAAAGTTTGGTCGCGTATTACAAGGCTTTCTGAAATTCGCGAAAAAGGAAAAGAAGAGAAAGAAACTATTGTACAAGAAGAGCCTGCTAAGAAAAAGGCTGCTCCTCGTAAAAAAACGGTTGCTCCTAAAGCTATTTCACAGAATACAGAACATACACGGGATATTATGGAAACAGAAAACACAGAAGTGGAAGTAGAAAAAAAAGTTGCGAAAGAGCCAGTGAAACGAAAGCCAACCAACTATAATATTTATATGAAATACAAACTAAAACAATTGGTGAAAGAAGAAACAGATCTAAAGCCAAAAGAACGAATCGCTCACGCGGTAGCACTATGGCAGTCTATGACAAATGACGAAAAAGAAGAAATTGTAAATGAGGCAAAAATAGCCATTGAGAATGGAGACATCTAAATAACGAATGAAATAATTAATCAATATATATTTTTGGCTTTGTTAAAATTTGAAACCGCTTATAGAATGATATGATAGTAAATATAGAAATCAATAAGATAATATGACAACCAAACTTTCACTTGATTCAAACAAGCCTATTATTCTGGTAGATGGGAGCTATTTCGTATTTCATAGATTTTTCGCAACAGTAAAATGGTACAAGTTTCGCGAGAAGAATATAAAGGACGATGAATGTATGGCAATTGAAGAATTATGTACGGCTATAAAAAAGCATGCTCTCGCGGATCTATGTAAAATTCGCAAAAAATGGGCAAGTCCAGCCGAAGGGAAAAATAGAATAAGTAAAAAAGATTGGGAAAGTATTCCAGTATGGTTTGCTATGGATTGTCCCAGATCAAATATATGGAGATCCAAATTCATTGATAATTATAAAGGTACTCGCGATGTAAATAGGCGCCCATTTGATCCAAAGTGTTTTGAAATTTTATACGAATGTCTTACCAAAGAGGTGCCTATTCTGGGAATTGAAGAATTAGAAGCAGATGATGTAATTGCTCTTACACACAAGACCTTACGGGAGTTAGGGTATAGTGGAAAAATCATTTGTATTACAAATGACAACGACTATTTACAATTAATGGATGATAATACGGTACTTTATAATCTGGATGATCGTGATATTGGTTCAAGAGGATGTTGCGATCCTAAAAAAGATCTGTTGTTCAAAATATTACTTGGGGATAAAAGTGATAATATTCCTCCTGTCAAAAGCAAGATCAACGAAAAAAAACTAAAAGAATTAGCAAATCTAACCGAGGAAGAAATTATAAAATCTCTTGAACTGAATGAAGAAGAACATAAATTAATGCTACTTAATAGAAAACTGATTGATTTCTCTATGATTCCAGGGGATCTTGTTGAAAAATACAATATGACCTATCAATTAAATATCATGTGAAAAAATGATTTAAAAATTAGAACTATCATTTTTTGCTAATATGGTGAGTGGTGTATATTTGATTGTAATTCGTACTTTATAAATGACGGAAGATTATTCTGAACAACTATGGGATATAATGGATAGTTTAAAAATAGAAGATACAGGTGATAAATCACAAACAAGTGATGGCGAAGCAGAGGCACTCCAATGTAATACATGCGGAAGTATGAATGTATTTTCGGATGATGGAGAACATCTATGTAATGATTGTCATGCTGTGATTGGTCGTGTAATAGATATAGGTGCTGAATGGCGATTCTATGGAGCAGATGATAATAGAAGCGACGATCCTACCAGATGCGGTATGCCGACCAATCATCTACTTCCAAAGTCGTCTATTGGATCCGTATTTGGAGGAACTCGCGGTAATAGTCGCGATAGTCATCGAATACGTATGTACCAGATGTGGAACTCAATGCCATATTGGGAAAGAACTCTCTATAATGTATTTGAACAATTAACAAATAAAACGGCGAATCAAGGCATTCAAAACAAGATTCTTGATGATGCGAAAGTATTATATAAAAAAGCAAGTGAAAAGAAGATTTCCCGAGGTGATAACAAAGAAGGTCTTATCGCTTCATGCGTATATTATGCATGTTTATTGAATAAAGTACCACGATCTACAAAAGAAATAGCAAGGATGTTTCATATTGATCCAAATGTGCTTACCAAGGGAAATGCCAGATTTCAAGATCTTCTAAAAATGAATGTAGATTGTACTGGTCCGGATGATTTCGTTTGTCGTTTTGGATCAAAGCTAAATATGGATTGGAATGATATCCAAAAATGTAAAGATCTTGCCAAAAAATTAGATGATTTAGAGATTGTTTCAGAGAATGCTCCTACCAGTGTTGCTGCAGGCACAATATTCTATTATTGTATGACACATACGATTGAGTTTTCTAAAAAACAGATTGCTGAAGTATGTGAAGTATCCGAAGTAACGATTACTAAATGCTATAAGCGACTATTAAAATATAAAAGCCTTATTGAGGAATAAAATTAAAAATTATTAGCATATGGATATTTTTCTTCTATCCTAATAGAATGGACATATTTACTATATTATTTTGGATATTTACATTGATGTTTTTTAGTTTATCAATATATTTATTATGTTGTACAAAGAAAACTCCTATTTTTTATGTTCAGATTGCCTCTGGTTTTGGTATATTCGCAACAAGTAAGATTGGGCGTAAATTTTTAAGGTTAGAATAGAATTGTTGTTTTAAAAGTCGGCATCGAAATCAACTACAACTTTTGCGGGTATAGATTTTCCATCTGTATTTACCCCAGCTTTAGCATATTCGGAAATCTTACATTCAAAGAAATTTCCCTTGCTTTCCAGAGCAGATGCCTCCATAAAGCTGAAAGGATTCACGCAATTGAACATCTTATCATATCCAAGCATCAACAATGTACGATCCGCTATGAATCGGATATAATCTTTCATTAGCGCCTCGTTCATATTGATCATGCTGCATGGGATAGATTCCGTGATAAAACGGTCTTCAATCTCCACTGCTTCCATAAACATTTCTTTTACAATATTTTCAGGAACACGATTTACGAGTTTTGAATATAGCAGACAAGCAAATTCGGTGTGCAGGTTCTCATCACGGCTAATAAGTTGGTTGGCAAAACTGAGACCTGGTAGAATACCCCTCTCGCGAAGCCAGAAGATGGCTGCGAATGATGAACTGAAATAGACACCTTCTACGATAGCGAATGCTATAAGTCGCTGTGCGAAGGATGCTTCCGGATGAAGGATCCATTTCATAGCCCATTCCGCCTTTTCTTGGATAGCAGGGAATGTATTTACGGCATTGAATAGTTTCTCTTTCTCGTCCGGGTTTTTCTCATAGGTATCAATCAATAGCGAATATGTTTCCGAATGAACTTGTTCCATAGCGATCTGGAAGCTATAGAAAGCTTTTGCTTCCGCGATAGCAACATCATTCATGAAACGAACGGCTAGATTCTCCATAACGATGCCATCCGATGCGGCAAAGAATGCCAGAACCTGTTTGATGAAATGTTTCTCATTTTTTGAAAGACGATTTAGATCGTTCAAATCCTGTTCAAAATTGATTTCCTCAGCAACCCAATAAGAGGACGAAGCATTTTTGTACATATTGTGTATATCGTTGTATCGTACCGGGAAATAGACGTGACGAGACTTATCTTCTGTAAGAATGGGTTCTCTTGCCTGCACATCAGGATCGATCTTGTGAATCGTTACCTCTTTTTTCATAGCTAACGCATCCATGGCTACTATTCCCATTCCAATTGACCTATTCATTTAGACAGATAATTCTTGTTCTTTTTCACCGGCAGATAGCAACTTTAACCGCTTTTGGGAACTTTATAGATAATATATTTTATCATACATACCTATCAAATTTTTAAATCGTTGCTATGTCTAAAACAGTATTTTATTTATCGTAAAAATTTAGTAAATGAACGACTATGCTTGTCCAATTGTACAAGAGGGCTTGTATGAGCTTATTGTAACAGCAAAAATAGAAGATGCCCTTTATCTTACAGGTGTCATGATTATTGATGAAAAAATAGAAGATTTAGAAGATATTTGGATTCGTGTATGCTCAAGAAATGAGCTAAAGGGGATTATGCCGTCCGCATGGAAATGGAAAGATGTAATAAATGATACTTATAATATCGTAAAGAGCGAATCATTTAATATTGAAGAAGCACTTCTACTCACGACAAAGATGTGTATATTCAATAAAGAGCTACTATTGGCAGAAAATGGAGCAAGTCTTACGAGTGATAAAAAGCCGATGGTTCATATAAAACACCTGCGCAATATTATTCTGGAGGATTTTCCGGAAGGCGCGATGTTGTCCACTGCGGGCATGAAACGGTACAAGAGAATACTTCCAGAAAATCAAGAGGAACTACTATTTTCCCATAGGATTCTTAGTGGATTAAGTCGTGTATGGACTGACCGACAATATGAAAAAAGTAGAGATGCTTTAGAATACCTTTCAAGAAGACGATTAAATATATCATTGCCTGATAAGACTTGGCCGTCTCCTACACCTGAAAGCTCAAATGAGATTATTTGGTTCTTATGGGGTGCCGTTATGTGTTTCTTTCAACATATAGATATTGTGTATAAAATATTCTTTCTCTTTAAAAAAACGACGAAGAAGAATCGTAAGCAACAGCGCTTGGGACTATTATGGCATATTGGATATATTTTAGGAAGTCTTGAAGGATCTCCTTGGTCCAGTGAAGAGAACAAATGGCTTGTCTATGTAAAAGAGAATTCGGCAAGCATATGGCAACAAATTCGCGATACACAAAAAGAGCTCAAAGAAACGGAACGAGCTCTTAAAAAAGATTCTGGCAATTTATCATCCGTAGAAGAATTTGAAGAAATATTTGGCTATATCCCTAGAACAAACGATACATATAGTGCTCCAGAAAATAGAACTTATCAACCATCCCATATGTTTAGAAATATTGAGGAGAATACATATGGTGATCGTAAAATAAAAATTATAGGCTTAAAAACAGATAGAGAACATACGGCCGAATCACATTCTACTATTCTTAAACTTGAATGAAACCGATTATTCTTATACCCGGCATTAGCGGATCTATTCTTGTAAATAGATACAAACCACATAAAGAATTATTTGGCAAAAAGATGCTGGATAATAGATGGCCAAATATAATGCCCTATTCCAATGACAGCGTAGTGACTTGGAAAAAGGAAATGGCAATGAATGTAGTTGAAAACAGGAATGGTATCATTGTCGGTATAAATAAAAAATACAAGGACATAGATGTATATGATTTAGGAGGCACAAAAGGAATATGTGATATTGTTCCAGATCTTCTTTTGTTTAATGAAGCACAACAACAATTCTTTGAAACCAACTATAAATTTAGATATTTTCATAAAATGGTAAACGAACTACATAAAGTAGGTTATCGTGATCATCATAGTCTTTTTGGAATACCTTATGACTTTCGTATGGTTTTAGATCCATTACATCGGGAGACAATATTTAAACAGTTCCAATATTTCATAGAGCATGCTTCTCAAAAAAATGGAGAGCCCTGCGTCGTTGTCACGCATAGTTTAGGAGGATTGTTGTTCAAATGGTTCTTAACAACAAGCGTAGATCAGGATTGGATTAATAATCATATACATCAATTCGTATGTATCAACTGTCCCTTTGGAGGAGCACCGTTTGCCTTAAAAGCGCTGCTTATAGGTGAATATTATGTACCATTTCTACAGTATATATTTCGTGATGAGATACAATATATGAATGGTATTATCATGTGTCTTCCAAATCAATATGCTTTTGACATGAATGAGCCTCTATGGATTTATGAACATGGAACAATTACCTTGCGCGACTATAGAAATTTTATTAATGAGGAAAGACATATTAGCTTTCGCATTTGGAATGATTTGTATAAACCTCATTTACCAACGATATTTAAGAAAATAGATGTCCCGACCCATATTGTTGTTAATAATGGACAAGAGACCCCTGCTATATTCAAGAGCAAGAAACTAACGGATATACCAAAACATCATGTGTTTGTAAATGGCGACAGTATTGTTACAGCAAATAGTCTCATGACTTATGAAAAGGTTTTTGAAAAAAAGAGATTACGCGAACTCATCACAGCAGAAGGCGATCATACATCTATGATTTCTGATAAAAGGATCATTGATATGGTAAAAAATTATGGGCTTGGATCTGGAATTTGATTTTTATACAGAGAAGATAATGTATAAAGGTACAAATACCCAAAGGGATGACATCAATAAGTATCCCGTTGTTTTGTAAGGATACATCCAATTTGTTTTTTCAGATTTATAGAGACTAATGAAATAGAATATACAATTGGCTACTTGTAGTATCAACAGATAGATAACCGTATTATATGCTCCAAAAAGAGCTGCTATTAACATCAGGATTACGATAATACCGTTTAGAGCTTCTACAAAGAAAACAGGGTCATGGGGATCAAGATATCGTGTATCCGAATAGCATGTATATTCCAGCCAACCTCTAAACAAGAAATCGCTTTCTACTTCTACTTCTTCTTGCCAAAAGTTTTTTGGACACGTCATATCAGCGAAGCGTTTTCGGTTATATACAATGTAAAATTCGTAAAGGGCTATAAATAGATTGAACCATAACCAAACAAATAAGACAATGGGTAGTCCAGCAAAAATTGATGATATATAAGCAATAATTCCTGTTAAAAATATTAAAATTATATGTAATAATAAATAAGTTAAAGGATACATCCTATATATTAAAGCTTACAAAAATGGCGCCAGTAATAGACATTATTGTCTTGTTCTTCTTTGTTATAGTATTGGATTGGTATATAAAACATCATTGTACAAGATCAAGTTTTATGTGTTTGGTCGATTATTCATAAAAATTGGGATATACGCATTGAATCGTGTGATGCAAATATATTTTGGTAGAAGCGAAGAAAAAGGTTTATAATGAGTAAAGAATAAAAGAGGATAAAAATTGCTAAAATTTTAGCAATTTTTAGGGGTTTTATATTTTTTGTATGTTGTATGTTATTTTGTATATTATTGAGACCGAGCCTCAGCTCGCCCGCTTGGCAAGCTCATCCTCTTCGGCATCCGTTTCATCCTCTTCCTCTTTAGTATCGGTTTCATCCTCATCCTCTTCGGCATCCGTTTCATCCTCTTCCTCTTCAGTATCGGTTTCATCCTCGTCCTCTTCGGCATCCGTTTCATCATCTTCCATCAACTGATCCGCCTCGGCATGCAACCGCTCCGACTCTTCCTCCAACCGCGATGCCTCTTGATACATGCGATCCGCCTTCTCATCCAACCATATTGCCTCAGCATTCATGCGATCCGCCTTGGCATCCAACCATATTGCCTCGGTATCCAACTGCCCCCTCTCGGCAAACAACCGTTGTGCCTCGTCATACACCAGCATCATCTCGGCATACGATCGTTGTGCCTCGGCATTCATGCGATCCGCCTTGGCATTCAACCTCGCTCCCTCTGCATGAAACTGCCCTCCCTTGGCAAACAAACGATCTCTCTCGGCACACAATAGCTCCCTCTCGGCACTCTTGAAAGTCTTCTTGTCTTGTACTTCTTTGTCATTGTTGATGGTCGCCATGATTTACTTATAGTTTTTGCTTTAAATGTGAGATTATACTGGTAATAGATGCCATAACGAGTTGTTGGTCAATATCAATTTTTGCGTGTTTTGGAACCAATGACACAAAAATGGGATATATGTGATCGCGTGTGAGGCAAATTGTTTATAATATTTATTACTATTTATTATTTACTATATGTTAAATAAAATGCTAAAATTTATATGTTTTATTTTATGTATATAAATTTTAGCAATTTTTAGGTTTTTATAATTTTTAATTTTGTATTTTAATTTTGTATTTTATTTTATTACTTCTTGAGAACAGTATCAATGACATCCATAAACATATCAACATTCGCGAGAATGCTTTGAATATCAACTTTCTTAATTTGATAAACACCATTCATTCGGTAAGATACTTTTACGATCTTGTCCATACAAGCGCGAATATTATTACAGGCATATAGAACGGCATCCCGTTGCATGCTATGATTACATAAATCATCGCTCATATCATCATCGTCAATCTGGACATAGTCGGGATCTTCGTCGTCATCGTCCTCTTCGTCATCATCTTCCTCATCTTCGTCGCTGGAATCATCTTCGTCGTTGTAATCGTCCTCATCCTCGTCGTCGTCGTCTTCCCGACCAACTTCAATTTGAACTTCACCCTCCAACCCTTGTTCGTTGCGCTGCTCATTCACGACATTGTCGCGAACCACCATACAAATAGCATTGAGAAGATGCTGCGAACAAATTTCGGCAATATTAGGAATTTCAAGCATCTCCTTGATACTTTTCCTGCCTTGGATCCTCTTCTTCTGGATCAAATCGCGCAGTTCATCATAAAGCTTTTGCTTATTCTGTACCCGATTGGCATTGTTAGCAAACGCTTTGAACAACTGATGAACCGGCTTATTGACGGTAATGGTCTCCATTATTTGATTAGATGTATGTTTTAAATGCGACGATATGACAGCTATGTATTATATAAAGAGTGATTCGATAGAGTCAATTTTTGTGTATTTTGAGTCATTTTTCATACAAATTTATAAAAGACCTATGAAATAGAATTAAGAGCCGTTTCTTGTAATGGTATAGATTCTGGCGTATTTGGATTTGTATTTGCTTGGGATTGTTTGTTTTCTTTTTCAAAATGCCATTTCATATACATGATCATAGCATTCATAGTCATACTGTAAATACACGGGACATATATGGCTGGATGATAAATAGCAATTCCATAAGAAAATGTAATCATCATTCCTATATAGTAAATAATAAACATGTGCCAACTAAGATCATGTGTAGATTTGGTGCGATAGCATTTTATAATTTGAGGTATGATAGAAGATGTCGTAATGAAACCTCCAAAAATACCAATAAACTCTATAAAAATAGACGTCATGCTACGTAATCATTCGTTCTGGTAATAGGCGTTAGTAATGTAACCGTTTAGGATTTTATGTAAATGTAAGTGATTGTAACTTTAAACCGATAATATTTTTATAGAGTTTATTGGTATTTTATTATATGAAATATTTATAGAAAGTTATGGAACAAGTTGATATATCAGAGACCCTTTCAAAATCGAAGGAGATGAAGAATCTTATGAAATGTGCCGAAAAGAATTGTGATAGATATGCTTAAATACTTGGACAAGAAAAAGAAGTGATTGATAAAATGGTGGAAATAAAGTCCTCTTTAAATGGTCCAAAAAATCCCGAAACTTTAATAGCAAAAAGTTTAAACTTAATAAAACTAACCAAAGAACTAACAAAATTAAATACCGAAAAAGATGCCATTGTGTGCGGACTATCAAAATGTGGTAAAGAATTCGCAAATTTATATACTCTTAGACATAAAAAAATGATTGGACTTCTTGATAAGAAAGAAAAAACGCTTGTAAATTATATGAAACAACAAAATAAATAAAAACTATCCTCCATTGCAAACCTCTGTTATTTGTGGCGATTATGATCAAGATGATAGGTGTAGTCAAACACTTCAATCACGATTTCATTCTTATCTAGATGAAACTTTAGCATGGACTCTGGATGTAGACAATAGGGGGGTGCGTTTACAAGATGGTAGTCTATATCATCGTATGTATTGCAATATATTTCCATCATTTCAGGAGACCCGATTCCTACCTGATCATTTGATTGACCACATATATGACCATAATGATATAATCGAGGCATACATATACATTTTTTGTTTGTTTTTATTTGCTCGATCGCCTGTGATATTGGTGGTAGGGTTTCACACACAATATCGGGACGATACTTCATTACAACATCATAATTATGGTAGGATTTTAATTGTAGAAATGCGATCCTATTGTTATAAAACATAGACATTGTATTTTGCGTATATGTTTCACCACTATGTTTTTTTGGATGATTTATATAATTGTCAGGGGCTTTATACTTCTGGCAAGAAATCGTGGCTACAAAAGGAGCGTCCATCCATTTCTTATTGAGGTATTCTATTACTAACGACGGTTCTTCATTAATAGATATATGTATATCAATCCAGTGTGTAGGATTGTCTGTAATATACTTTATTACCTGAGGAAAGAGGTTCGTTTCTTGGGTATTAAATCGCCCACCAATAATCATTCCAATGCGGGTGGTAGCATCTGCTTGTTGCTTGTACCATCCCACGTAATCTGAACATATTCCTCTACAATCATCTAAATCTTTATGCGTGTACTTACCTCTAGCCTGTTCTGGCATCACACATACCGTGTGACTATCAATCGGTTGTCCAGGATATGCCCGCGGAATTGCTTTGCTTGTCAAGACAATTGAATCTACATCGTGTCTAAATACATGGATATTTGGAAAATCTTGTAGTAAATGGGAAAGTGTCGATGCATTTATGGCATGGCACCATAAATGTAAGATATACGTATTAAAAAATTGATTATCTACCTGGTACTGAGGTTCATCATGTCCTAAATAATAAACATCATCCTTCCACCAAACATCAATTTCTACATCAAATCCTTTTTCAATAGCAGCCTTTATATAATCAGGATTATTTTCCATACATGGATCCTTTCCAAATAAATTACCACGATGTGCTATCCAAAACATTTGCTATAATTAATTTCTCTATAGAATAGATTGTATTAATTTTATATCAATATTGTCTTCAATAAAACGAAGATATTTTTGTATAAAGAAAAAGGGAAAATTAATATCAATTAAATCATTTTTGCTTGTTGTACCAAACCATATTGTTACAAAGAAGGGGAAATAACAGGCAGCGATCATAAAATCCTGTTCATATTCTTCATAACGATAAGATAGATTGGGATGGGAATGGATAAAGCATTGATAATAATAGGCTTTAAAGATGTTTGTATAATTACAGAGTACATTTGGATCAAAACTTTCAATCATAAAGAAGATAAGATCTTGTACTCCCTTACCGTATGCTATGTATTGCCAATCAATAAAGTATGGCTCGTATCCAGAAATTTCGTTGTTTCTCTTATCAACTCTAAGTTTTTTATAAAAGATGTTTGCGGATTTAATGTCGCCATGACATAATGTCAACATACCGGTACTAAGATATTCTTGAATTTTGTTAAATTTTATCGATATCAGTTCTAGTAACTCTAAGCGTTTTCCGGTTAGAAGAAAGCTCCACTGTTTTTTAAAGGTACCCCAGTTTTCCGATACATAATTTCCCCAAGATGGACAGAATGTTGGATCGTTGTGTTTCTTTAAAAAGGGAAATATATCGATTAGATTTTTTTTGGTAAATTTCGCATGAAGTTCTGCCATACGCCGTATTACTTTTAATGATACATCCATATGTTCATTATTAAGATCAAGATTCAATACATAATCGGGGGTATTTAGATTCTCTAGCAAGACTCCTAATGATTGGAAGGAGGTGTCTTTTATTATGCTATATACATGAGGTATACATATATTTACATAGGGGGCTATATTTTGGTAGAAATAGAACTCTCTTTCATAGAGATCAAGCATCGTTGCCATCTTAGACATCGCTGTATCATTTTCACTTTTAAGTTTAAGGACACAATTCTGTACCGAAAGATCTTCCATAATCACATTAATACTTAGCACATCTGCTATAAACCCCCCTTTTAGCTTTGTATGATCGATTTTAAAATCCATCGCATTTTTGATGCTATTTTTATTATATACGAGCAAATCTTTTATTTTTTTCAGCTGGTTTTTTTCATAATTAAGTAACAGAGGAATATCGATATTCGCATAATCTTGAATCATTAGATCCGTTTCATATTTTTCAAGTATAGTACAATCTTCATTATATACACCAATAATACACCGTGGAAATATACCTTTGGCACTAAGAATACCAGCGGAGCTATCTTCAAATACAATCGCGTATATATTCGATATTTTTAGAATATTAAGTGCTTCCATATATGGATGGGGAAATGGTTTTGGTTTTTCGCACTCATTTCCAACAATGATACAATCAACAACATCATAAATACCGATATATTGTAGTATTTTTTCTACAATAATTCGATTGCTATTTGTAACAATTGCGATCTTATGCCCCATGCGTTTTATTTTTTTAACAAAATCCGTACTGTTTGGTATAATGGAAATAGCGTGTATATGTTTCATGAACAACATGTCTTTTTTATTGGATAATTCTTCCATGTTAAAAGATACATAATTGGAAAATATCTTCGACATTGCAATGTAGTCATTATTGCCCTGAATATATTTATAGAATATTTCATCGGTCATTTCAATATTATACTCATACAACAATTCCTTCCATACATGTTGATAGATTTTGTCCGTATTCACAAGTGTACCATCGAGATCTAGGAGAAATGCGTACGTTTTATCCATGTATGTTTTTACTTGTTCTGGTGTTCCTAAAAATATCACATATTCCGGTGATATATGGAAGGATTGGAAGATATGTCCGTCTTGGATCATTTTATGAATTACACAAGATGTATAGAATTCATTGTGAAACATAGTATTGTTTTCAATAATATCCGTTGTATATTGAAAAAGATCGCTGGTAGTATGAAATAGATAAGCTCCTGTATTGGCGTGATTGCTAATCCTTTTTTTTTCAGCAATATCCTCGATGATATTATCCTTATGGATAGCAATATAGGAAAATATATTGCGGGTATCTTCTTCGGGTTGTTCAAAATAGAGTACCCCATTTGTATCACAATCTCGAAACATTGAAAGTATATCTGTCGTATAATATGTATCGCAATCCAATAATAAGGATTTACGATGTACATCTATCGCGGAAGGATCTTGAAGGATCTTTTCGAGTCCAAGTTTTATGGTTTCTGCAGCCCCTCGGGTATAATGATCGATTGGTATTGTTTTTACAAATGGGTATTTCTCAACAATACTATCCAACGAATAACCGATATAATGAAATAGATAGATCGTATCTTCGAATTGGATGCTCATTTTAAGCATATCTAAGACATAGCATATCATTTCTTTATCAAATATCTTGATCCGATGTTTTTCTGTGGAACAATCATTGTGCTTTTGAAAACGAAGCCCTTTTCCGCATAATGGTATGATAATATTCATTTTATATAGATATATTACTTCTTTTCTTTATGTAATGTGATAAGGGTAAAAACTTGCGAGTAAGAATACCGAATCTTGTTTAGAGTCCAACTTTACTAAATGACATCCGTATGGAAATGTCCAAAAAAGCATCATATTCCCAACAATGGATGACACTTGAGTTGTTCGGGGTTTAATAACAAAATATTCTTCTTTTTTGTTATTGAAATGGTAATAATATAAACTATTTAAGAATAGTTTGATATATAAACTTAAATCATACATTTAATCCTACTTCGAGTTTTAGTTTTCATTTTAGTTTCAAAAAATGTCGAAAGATATAGCAATCGGAATTGATCTCGGAACATGTATGAGTTGTGTGTCCGTTTTCCAGAATGGCAGGGTTGAAATTATTGCCAACGATCAGGGAAATCGTATTACTCCTTCTCATGTGTCGTTCAATGATGACGAACGTCTGGTAGGTGATGCTGCCAAAAACCAAGCTGCTACAAATCCTACCAATACAGTTTATGAAGTGAAGCGTCTTATTGGTAGGAAGTTCAGCGACAAGGATGTACAGAGTGATATGAAACTATGGCCATTTGTTGTAAAGGCAGATGCTACGGATAAGCCTATTATTGAGGTTGATTATATGGGTGGAAAGAAGACCTTTCATCCGGAAGAGATCTCCGCCATGGTGCTTGGTAAAATGAAAGAGGTTGCGGAAAGTTACCTTGGACAGCCAGTGAAGAAAGCAGTTATTACCGTTCCTGCCTATTTCAATGATGCTCAGCGACAATCCACAAAAGATGCTGCTGCCATCGCGGGGCTGGAGGTACTTCGTATCATCAATGAGCCTACTGCTGCCGCCATCGCATATGGATTAGATAAGCAGAGTGATGGCAAGGAGAAGAATGTGCTTATTTATGATCTTGGTGGTGGTACATTCGATGTATCACTATTGGTCATTGAAGGAGGTTTGTTTGAAGTACGCGCTACATCCGGTGATACGCATCTGGGTGGAGCTGATTTTGATAATCGGCTGGTACAACATTTCATTCAGGAATTCAAGCGCAAACATAAGCATGACATCTCAGGAAATGCTCGTGCCGTGAAACGACTGAATGCTGCTTGCGAACGTGTGAAGAAGACGCTTTCAAGCACCACCAGTTCCTCCTTGGAGATTGATGCCCTTTATGAAGGTATTGATTTCTATACATCCATCACCCGTGCCCGGTTTGAAGAACTCAATTCAGATATCTTCCAACGCACGATGGATCCAGTGGAACAAGTATTGCGCGATGCCAAGATGTCAAAGAGCGATGTGGATGAAATTGTACTTGTAGGTGGATCTACTCGTATTCCACGTATCCAACATTTGCTAAGCGAATACTTCAATGGCAAGGAACTATGTAAGAGCATTAATCCGGATGAAGCAGTGGCATATGGCGCTTCGGTACAGGCGGCAATTCTCAATCCTGGACAAGGAGACGACAGTACCAAAGATCTTCTGCTGTTGGATGTCACACCTCTGTCTCTCGGTATTGAGACTGCTGGCGGTGTTATGACAAAACTCATTGAGCGTAACACCACCATTCCGTGTAAGAAATCGCAGACTTTCAGCACCTATTCGGATAATCAACCCGCGGTTACCATCAAGGTGTATGAGGGTGAGCGTGGTTTCACAAAGGACAATCATCTTCTCGGCACATTTGATCTAACAGGTATTCCGCCAGCACCCCGTGGCGTACCCCAGATCGATGTATCGTTTGATCTTGATGCCAACGGTATTCTCAATGTAAATGCGGTTGAGAAGGGCACGGGCAAGGCAGAGAAGATCACGATTACAAATGACAAGGGACGACTGACCAAAGAAGATATTGAAAAGATGGTAAAAGCTGCAGAGGAATTCAAAGATGCCGACGAAAAACAAAAGCAGCGTGTAGAGGCCAAAAATGGTGTAGAAGGTTATGTATATAACATTCGCAACACTCTTAAAAATGGCGACACGGATGTTGCTAAAAAAGCATGGGAGAAAGCCGAACCAATTGTTGAAGAAGCAATTAAATGGGTAGAAGAACATCAAGATCTGGAAAAAGAGAAATACGAAGAAAAACAAAAAGAGCTTGAGGAAAAGCTAAATCCTATCATGAAAGAGCTGTATGCCGATGGCGGTGATCTTAATGACGGACCGGCACCATCCACGTCAAATGGTCCTACTGGCGAGAATGTCCATGTGGAAGATTTGGATTAAATCTTTATTCATTGAATAAATTAAAATTATAAAAATAAATATTTAATTTTTATTAAATTGTGTAATTATTATACAACGATTCACTCTTTATCTATAATACATGAAGTATCGTGTGATTTAATTATACATTCTATTGTTATATTATCTCCATCTTTCTGTTTATCTGTTATAATATTAATCTTATTTTCTGTCCGTTTTATTTGTAGACTCGTGTCTACGGTTGCTAATATAGCAGAAGAGCCTCTTATAGACGGTTTTGATTTCATAGAATGATGTACAAATATGGTTGATGAATCTAATTCAGAATTCATAAAAAGAAGCTCTTTGAAAAGTTTATGAACCTGAGAGCTATCATTCTCATCTAAACCGTTTAGGGCATGAGCAAATGTATCTATAATTATAAGGGCAGTTTTACAATTATATTCAATTTCTTTTTTTCGCACCATTTGAATAAAATTAGTATAGAATTCTCGTTTTGTTATATTATAGCGACACATTTCAATGATAAAAAATGGAGTATCTGTAAATTCTTCATTATGATAACTATGCCATGCTTTTATACGACTATATATACCATTTATGCCTTCACCGACAATATAAAATACAATACCTTTTTTTGTTTTCATATCATTCCATTGTATTCCATGTGAAATATGAAGACCTATATCAAGTGTAATAAAGGTTTTACCAGAACCAGGATTTCCGTACATACAAATGAGCGATCTACATGGTAATAAATTTTGAATAATCCATTTTTTCTTTTTTGTTTTTTTTAAATCATTTATTGTTAATACAGTTATACTGCTATCATTCTCTGCTATAGGGCAATTTTCAACAAGATGTCCTAATTTATTACAGCGATAGCATTTCTGTTTCATAGATGCTATCTTCATTTGAATAAATTTTGTTACTTCATCTGTTAATGTTAAACTTGAAAAGCAAGAACCTCTTACCATATCAACCCCTTTTTTATCCATCCATTCTAATGTATACATTTCTTCATCAAGTTCATGCTTATTTTCATACGTATTAATAATTGATATTGGTTTATAAAGTTGGGTCCATTTAGATCCTTCGCCCCGCATATGTTCCATAAAACGTCTTCCAAGATTATTGGTTTTACCTACATAATATTTATCTTCTTTCAGTTGTAATACATAAATATATCCTTGAATATCTTCCATATTTATCATTTTATAAATGGCGGTTATGTTTAAACCGTTTTAGATAAGAATATTTTTATTTTTACTATATATTCTTCCTAAGATGGTAGCATATATGTAAATAGGTCGTGAATACCGCTGGCATATACCGTCTTAGTGACAGCAAAATACCAGCGATATGGAATGATAATGCTCATTCCTTTGTAAAGCTTGATTGCTGTGACTTCTTCCGTTGGATCAGGTATATAATTATTAACTTTACAGTTTGGATTACATAGGAGAATTTCACCGTCCTCTAATCCGTGAATAAGCATATATTTATGTTTGTTTCGTATCCATTCCATTTCTGGTGTAATCTCAAAATGTCCCTTGATATTGTACTTGAACCATCCATCCCAAATCGGTTGAATATTATCAACGCGATCCTGTACCACGATGGGTTGTTTTTCTAAAAGTCTCTTCAAATCAAAATCTTGAAGAGATGTTTGTAGTATAACAATATCAGTTGGTACCTTGTAATTAAATCGCACATAGATCCATATTATAAATACTAAAATAGCGAATAATATCCAATATATCATTTGTATTCTGTCTTAATTTTTACCAAGGATATATTTTTTATACTTTTTTCGCACAGCATAAAATATCGCTTATTTATAGAGTATAATATTATGGCAGTACTAGCAGGAAAGGCTGGTCCGGCATTACTACCCGGAATTGGAGCAAATGCTGGTCCGGTATTAGGATCAGGAACAGGGGACGGAGAGGGAGAAGGATTCCAACGAACAATTGCAAATGCATTTAGCAAAAATGGGTTAAATATGTGGGCAGGAATTGGTGCTATTATACTCATTATTGCTGTTATCGTGATTATTTATTTAGCTGTTACAGGAGGATTTAGCAATAAAGGAGCAAGTAAGAATAAAAAAAAGAATCGACGATCCGCGGCATATAAGAAAAAGAAGAAAACAAAGAAAAACTGGTTTCTACAACAAATGTCAAATATTCAAAATAGTATGAAAAATCCCTTCGGAATAAAAGCCTATAATGGACTTCCAAGAGCAATTGAAAATGGAGGGCGCTGTGATAATATTAGTTGGCTTACTATCAATAATGGTAAGACATCTATGTGTATAAATGCTTCATTTAAACAACCAGATCCAATACGATTTACGATTGACCCTACAAATCTTTATGAATATGAAATGTTGCCGAATACGATAAAAAATAAGATACGCGCAAATACGGAAAAACTTTCAATTACTATACCATACAAGTATAACGAAAAGCCTTCTGCTTATGTATTAGACTTTAGTAAGGCTATATACGAAGATGGAACAACTGCCAAGGAACTTTTTAATGAGCGATTTAATTTTGATTATTGGAACTTCAAGCCAAAGAATCTAAATAAAGCGCCGAGCGGATATGAATATCGGTATGAAAGTAAATTTAGACCTCTTAAAACAGATAGCAAATACAAGGGTCTTGACAGTTATCTATAAAAATCCTCTCTTGTAAATTTAGAGGTCCTTCATGGCAAAACAAAAGATACGAGCACCATCTACACCCGTAAAACAGACAGTATCTGCGGGAGAGGTATGCTCAATAGATATAGCAAAAAAATACGGTTTTTACGATAAAGATCATTATTATACAGATGATTATTCGGATGTAAAAACATATAGTGACATAGATACCGATCAAGGTCGTGACTCAAATGCTTTATGTAAACAAACAAACGATGGTAAGATAGCATATCCATCGTGCTCACTTGTATATGGCGTACCATATGAACAAGATCCTACCGATCGTAGCAAATGTGTAGTTAATATTCGGAATTTTTGTCCACCAAAAATGACAAAAGGTGGAATGTGTAAAAGAAGCAATATTATGCTTCCCGCTCCTGTGTCCATGCAGACACACTGTGATGAAAAAATAACCGATTGGTATATGATACCAAACTATCATCTTGGAAATAAATACAATTTTATACAGAAAAAAGGTAATACGGAAGCACAATGTATGAAACCGTGTCCGGTAGATAGGGTGCCTGGCTATGTCCAAGATCCAGTAGATAATTCATCCGCTGGAATACGAACAAATACAGAACTTATAAAATGTTATACGAAAGATGAATATATGGGAGGGAAATATAGTGAAACGGAGAATTTTTGTCCAATTGCATGGGTATATCGTCTTGGACGGAAAGAAGAAGATATTGCAGATGACATTATAGAAAAAATAAATGATAGCGGAGCATCGAATACCTACAAAAAAATAGCTGTATCGGTAGCAAATAATGAAGCAAAACAGGTATATAAAGACAGTAAACGACTACTCGAAAACATCGATTTTCCAAATGATGCTACTCTCGGTGCCTGTTCGAAGCTTAATACGCAAGAACGAGTAGAGAAAGCATATTCGATCTGTAAAAATATACAAACAAATCCAGATTCCATTGATACATTAACCTCTGATCCCATACAAAAACAAGTATTGATCAATTCTTGTCACGTTCTTTTCTGTAACGAGGAAACAGATACGTCATCTATGATTAGTTCCAGTGCGGAACCTCTTTGTTTTGATAATTTTAAACCAATTGATGGAGAAGATTTATTATTAAATGATAAAAGGATGGATCTAGATAATAATCCAAATGCTGCAATGGATCAACCTCCTAAAAAAATAGAATTGTCTTCACTTAATAATGGTCCAAATATATTAAAAGTAGAAGGGTTTGTATTTATGCTAATTCTAGGTTTAGTTATCATAGGCATCTTTTTATATATATTTTGGGATTGGATCCGTCCGCTATTAGTATATATGATGTGCAGTATCATCTGGATATATGATAAAATTGTATTTTGGGTAGGTAAAAAAACACCTGCAAGAGATTTTGATAAATGTGTCAAATTTTTTAAACCAAAACCACAACCAGTAAGTGTATAAAATAAAAATTTTCACCATATATATAGATCTTTCAATTTCATTATTTTTTTGAATTAAAAACAGGCTTGAAAGACTGTCTATGGTGAGGGGTTGGACCATATTCTTTGAGAGCTCGCATATGTTCTGCCGTGCCATATCCCATGTTCTTTTTTAATCCATATTTCTCATAATCTGGATTTTGTTCAATCATCTCGCGGATCAGCTTGTCGTGATGTGTCTTGGCAAGAATAGATGCCGCTGCTATATTACGATGAATATTATCACCATTAATCACACAGTCGTGTGTAAGCGCTTCGCTATCTATTCCAGGTGGAATATAGCCCTTAAAATAAGGACCGTCTACTTGAATGTGATGAAATGGTTTCTTTCTATAAGCATCTGTAAGCGCCCGATCCATTGCTCTCATGGTGGCGTGAAGAATGTTCAATTGATCTATTTCTTGAGCACTACAAACACCTACACCGTAAGTGATCGCATGTTCTTTTATATATTTCTCTAATATCTCTCTCTTTTTCGCGGAAAGTTTCTTAGAATCTTTGATCATTAAGTATGTATCATCTGGAAATGCTGTATCTTCTGGAAGAACAACAGCACCTGCTACGACAGGTCCAATGAGAGGACCGCGACCTGCCTCATCTACACCAATTACAAGTTGCATATTTGTATCCATTTCTATTATGTTATATTAACTTTTGATTCTCATTATATCATTTTTTGATATTATATAAAGTTTACATTGGTTAATTATTTGTAAAACTTTGTATATACCATTATAGAGATATGTTTAATGACGATCAACCGTCTATACTGCCTGTAGTGCCCCGAATTTTGTGTATAGGTGATGTTCACGGGGATCTGTCCCGTTTGATAGATATTCTAAAAACGACAAAAATCATTGATCATAATATGAGTTGGATTGCCGAACCGATCAATACCATTGTAGTACAGATGGGTGATCAGTTAGATAGTATGTCGCGAGGTACAACAAAAATATGGGAAGTTGTACCAGATATAGAAGTAATAAAATTTATGGAAAATTTAGATAGAATTGCTCGTAAAAATGGCGGTAGAGTTATATCTATTTTGGGTAATCACGAATTGATGAACATCATGGGCGATTATAGTTATGTATCTCAAAAAAGTATGGATTTATCAGGAGGTGTCGTGAAACGCGAATTTATGTTCCGTAATGGTGGGTATTTGGCTCAATTACTCTCAAAAAGAAATATTATTGTCAAAATTGGTCCAATTACATTCTGTCATGGTGGAATTTTACCACATCATCTTGATTTGGTAGGAGATAACTGTTCCATTATAAATAGAGTTGCTCAAAAATATTTACGAGCAGAAAAATTAAGTAATTATGAAGAAATCGTATTTTATCAAACCATTGCTGGAGACGAATCCATACTATGGACACGCAAATATTTTGAGTTAATGGCCAGTGGAAATCAAGAAGAATTAGAAAAACTAATAAAAGAGGTAAATCAACGTCTTGGAACCGTAAGCATTGTGGTAGGACATAATACTGTAAATAATATTACACCGTCTGTAGGCGGAGCTCTATGGTTGGTAGATGCCGCCCTTTCCAGATCCTATGATAGTGCTTATAATGAAGTTCTTGAGATACTTTATAGTGATAATCCAGAAAAACAGACCGAATTTCGTGTTATTCACATAAACAAATAATAATTAAAAAGAAATAAAATAAGTTCATTTACTTGACATAGACTTTCTTTTTCTCGGCGCCGACCAGAATGTATTTACCACCTTTGGAGCCCACGCGAACCACATATTTCTTCCCCGTATAGGTTACATAATCCTTGGATACTTTTGGTTTCGTTTTCGGTTTTCCACCACTTGAAGAAGAGGATGCTTTCTTGCGTTTTTCTGCTTTTTCTGCTTCTTCCAACATTTGTTTAATTATTGGTTTTGTGGCCCAGTGGAGCGGGGTCCATCCATTGTTGTCCGCGGCATTGACCTGCACCCCGGGGTCTTTCAGCAGCCGGGCGACGCACGCCTCGTGTCCATTGTGAGCGGCCAAGTGGAGCGGGGTCCATCCATCGCTGTCCGCGGCATTGACCTGCACCCCGGGGGCATCCAGCAGCCGGGCGATGCACGCCTCGTGTCCATTGTCAGCGGCGCAGTAGAGCGGGGTCCATCCAATGTTGTCCGCGGCATTGACCTGCACCCCGGGGTCTTTCAGCAGCCGGGCGACGCACGCCTCGTTTCCATTGTGAGCGGCCAAGTGGAGCGGGGTCCATCCATCCTTGTTCGCGGCATTGACCTGCACCCCGGGGGCATCCAGCAGCCGGGCGACGCACGCCTCGTGTCCTTCGCCAGCGGCGCAGTGGAGCGGGGTCCATCCATCGCTGTCCGCGGCATTGACCTGCACCCCGGGGGCATCCAGCAGCCGGGCGATGCACGCCTCGTGTCCATTGTCAGCGGCGCAGTAGAGCGGGGTCAATCCATCGTTGCTCGCGGCATTGACCTGCACCCCGGGGGCATCCAGCAGCCGGGCGACGCACGCCTCGTGTCCATTGAAAGCGGCGAAGAAGAGCGGGGTCTGTCCCTCGCTGTCCGCGGCATTGACACGTACCCCTGCATTCAGGAGACCTTGAATGGCCAATTCCCTTCCGTCAGTGGCAGCGTCGATAAGTGAGCCGACACCTTCTTTAGGATCACGACGGGTTTTTGAAAAGCAATATCTCTTTTTTTCTCTTGTCTCTCGTGCTTGTTTTTCTGCTTCTGTTTCTCCTTCTTTGGGTTCTTCTTCTGGTGGTAAGATTGTGTATTTTTTTGCCAATTCTATCTTAAGATTATTGACAAGTTCTTCTACCATTTTTTTTTCTTTAGGATCATTTTGTTTTCGTAAAAGTGGATATAAATCTTTATCTAAATCCCAACATAGAGGAAAAAATCCAACATCTTTAATTACACGAATAGCAAATTTTTCCTCATATTTTGGTCCAGCTCCTTTCTCCCATTTACTAACTATTAATTGGAAAGCAGTATCTGGCAAATGAGCTAAAAACTTGCCAAAAATTTCTTCTCTATCCTCATTTTCTTGTGCTTGTTTTATTTTTCGTTCTTCAAAAGAAAGAGTTCCTCCTATTCGTTTTTTTTCGTTTTTTTTCAATGGTTTCATACTATTTTTATAGGTGTCTAATATATAAAAAGAAATATAAAAACAAATAAACTTTAATAAATAAGGAATGTCCATGTCTCCCGACCTGATCTTATATATTGTATATCACGACGAGGCATCTAAACAGATCGCAGCAAAATACGAGAAGTATTCGTGGGCAAAATTACTTTTTATAGAATCTACGAAATATTTGGAGAGTGACGCGTATCGTGTTCTTAAAACAAGAGAAGACGAATGGAAAGACAAACAATTTGTAGGCGTTATTAAATACAGTTTTGAAGAAAAAACAACTTTCTTTGATTTTGAACATTTGTGTAAAGAACAAGAAGCAGATGTATTTACCTTTGTAGGTCCTGAAAGCCATTCGCCAGATACACAGGGTGTCTCTATGATCCGTACTGCTCGCAGATGCCATCAATATTTTCCCACCATCTGGAGTCATATTCTTATTACACGCATGGGTCTTAATGAAACAGATGTATTCTCTGAAGAGATTCCTGCTTTTTATTCTAACTTTTGGATAGCAAAGACACAACTTTTTAAAGAGTATCTGCGAATTTATGGAATCGTTCAAGAAATTATGGAAAAGGACGAGTTGATTCGCCCGATTCTCTATCAAAATGCTTCCTATTTTCAACATATTGATACGGATCGGCTCACACAAATTATGGGAGTTCCTTATTACCCTTATCATCCTTTTGTCATGGAGCGTCTCCCTTGCCTTGTATTCTGGTTGCTAAAAGCGAAAATAAGACTTGTAACCAACGAGGAACGCATTCGTATTCAAGAGAGATTTTTAAAAAAAGCGTATCCAAATGGATATCCTGATAGTAAAAATAGTATTTAACGACTTTATAAGATATGGGTATATAGATAAGTATAGATAAATATAGGCAAAAATAATACATGTTTTCGGTTGATCCATGGCAACTTTTAGGAGTTACTCCTACTTCTAGCATCCATGATGCTAGAAAGTCTTATTATTATTTGGCGCGTATTATGCATCCAGATCGTGGTGGCAATGCGGACGATATGCGTACGCTTCACGAAGCATATACATGGATATATAAACAATTAACAGGGAGTAGTTTCCCCGTCACAGTAGATGATCCAGCAAAAACTCCAATTATGGAAATGGTCATCGGCATGGATAGAAATGCGGTAGAGCAACGATATGATGAACTCAAGAAAACAGAGGACAAACGCACTCGTATTATGGTATTGGACTGGATCAAATATGCTATAGAACGGGACGCGATGGAAGGAAAAAATTTGCGAGATGTGAATGAATATTTGATAGAAAGTATTGAGAATGTATCCAAAGCACAGGAATCTATGTATCCGGCTTCTATTGAAGAAGGATATGGAAACCTAATGGATCCAACGGAACCCCATATGAATTATGCAGATCTACGAAAAGATACACATCCTCCTCATGCTCTCTTTTCCAAAGAGATTGCTGTATATAAAGAGCCAATCTGTCCTACTTTATTGAATATGACAGAGGAATCATTGAATGTACCGAAAAGAAAAGAAGATTATTCTGGAAACAAAGAAAAGTTGTCTATGACCGATTACATGGTAGCATATTCCCCCAATGTGATATCCAATACGGAACAATACGAAAAAGAAAAAATGGAAAAATTAGCCAATGCTTTGAAGGATATGGAAATAGACATTGATGTAAATGTAAATAGAGAATGGGTAAGTTAATGTATTAAAATTTTATATTTTATTTTTTTATATATTTTATTTTTATATTTTATTTATTATTTTTATATTTTTTTTATTTTTTTATATTTTATTTTTATTTATATATTTTAATTTTATATTTTATTTTTTTTTAATCATCGCTATCATCGCTGTCATCACCTTTCTGTGTATCCTGATTAAATTCGATAGGAGGTGAACGAATATTGTTATATCCAACCTCCCAGCGCTTTATATTCCAATTACGAGAACGAGGGCAATTATACTGTAATAATTTAATAGTATTTTTTCCCTGATGGATATCAGACATATAGTTAATCCATCTTTCCGACCATGCAACTGTATCTTGTGGGAAAACAAGAAGTGTAGCAAGAACATATCCCATAATATATCCCGTTTTCCACATTTTCTTTTTCTGTTTGCCATTAATCGCAATTTTTTTATTTACCTTTTCAAATATACTAAGCATCTTTTCAACAATTTTATTTGCTTTTTGTTCATCAAAGTCTTTATCAAGAATGGGTCCTAGAATATCATAGGAGGTTGTGATAAAGTTAGCACCATGTGCGACACCTCCTGCAATAGCCATAATATTCATCAAATTTTTTTTTGTCTTTGTATCTTTCACATGAGAACAGAATAGTTCAGTAAATCGGTTACAATATCCTTTGTCAGGAGTAAGAAATGATTCGTATGCGTACTTTACAAGCTTTGTCTTATTACGAGCATGAAAACGATGTCCCGGAGTAAGTGGAATACCATTTTGAAAATCATCAAAGATTTGAATCCTTTCATCCATTGTTGCGTCTCGATACTTAAGAATACAAATCTTATGGGTAAGAAATGAAATTCGTTGGTCTTCTGTCAAATCACGGAAGAACTTATTGTTCCACTGCGTCTCGTTCTTATAGAACTTCATGAGAGTCATATACCTTTGATGTCCATCCTCGACCCATAAATTTTGATTGTCATCGTTAAATGTCAGATTTGGCATAGGTCTTCCAGACATTACTGTTTCAATCAGAGCTTCTTGCTTCTTAGGAGGCCATAAGAAATCACGCTGGTGTTCTGGAATAACAGTTCTTATATCTAACAGAATATCATTGATAGAAGCAATAATGAAATCATAACATAATCGTGTTTTTGTACGAGGACGATCCCATCCAAAATCGTGCGAATATTGTGGAACCATATCTAATATCTTTTTATCCATCGCAATGTCTTTGCTAGATATATATAAATATTGAAATTATAAATAATCCTGTTGTAAGTTTTATAATTATATAAGTTTAAAAATATCCTAATATCACATTCAATTTTTTACATTGTGTGTAAAAAACGCATAAAAATTCTATTTTATCATACTGTATTTATATTTATTTTATATTTTTTTAATTGTCATATTGTACTTTAAAACGGGTTTGGATCCTCCCATCTTTGTATTTAATAATTATTGTTTGCGAGATGTGAATGAATATTTGATGGAAAGCATTGAGAATGTTTCCAAAGCACAGGAAGCTATGTATCCTTCTTCAATAGAAGAAGGATATGGAAGTCTCATGTATCCAACGGAACCTCGTATGAATTATGCGGATCTACAAAAGGATACATATCCTCCTCATAAGCTTTTTTCCAAAGAACTGGCTGTATATAAAGAACTAATTTGTCCTACTTTGTTGAATATGGCCGAAGAATCCCTATGTGTGCCGAAAAGCAAAGAAGACTATTCTGGTAATAAAGAAAAGTTGTCTATGACCGATTATAGGATCGCATATTCTCATCATGTAATCTCAAATACGGAACAATACGAAAAAGAAAAATAGAAAAATTAGCCAATGCTTTGAATGATATGGAAATAAACGATACAGAATTAGATAGGGATGAAAAATTATAATAATTATAATGTTTATTTTTATTTTAGTTTATTTTTATAAAATTCTACTACATCTGGATGTGCTTGAAATGATTCCTTTTTGATATCTATGATACGCAGACTATCAAGACTACGAACACGAGATAAGGCGGTATATGCTTGTCCTTTTTTAAAAATACTGCTTCCCAGATCCAATTCTACACAGTCCAAGGTAGCTCCTTGTGCTTTATGAATGGTAAGTGCCCAAGCAAGTTTCAAAGGCATGTATTTATAGGATATATTTTCCGTATTTTCTGGCGTTGTTTCACAATAGGTTATCTTTTTCTCTCCATATTTTGTTTTTATTAATATATTATCATTCCATAATTTCAACACGACGCCTCGGGTACCATTCACGATTTGCGGGTCGGTGCTACTGTTTCGTGTAACCATTACTTGCGCTCCTATTTTTAAGGCCGTCATCTCGGGAAATTTAATTGACATAAGATATTTTTTACTTTCCTTAGTTTGATAAAGTGTAGGATAGAAACATTCTCTTTCTGGAAGAGCATCAAATGCTTGTTTGTTGATACGATCTACTTGTGTATTTACAGAAAACAAACAGGTTGGTTTTATATTGTCAGGGAATATCGTATTTTTACAGTTATTTAGCAATATCATATCCTCGTCCGTCAGTTGTCCGATTTTTGCTCTTTCTAAAAGTTCCTGAAATACCATCCCTTCTTGACGATAAATTTTAGTAAGAATATGGGTTGTAAGTTGTAAACTATCCCAAATTTCAGAGGTAAACGCGAAATTTCCTTGTACTGGGGGCAACTGATAGAAATCACCGCAAAAGACGATATTAAGCCCACCAAATGGCTGTGTATTTTTTCGTAGAATTGACAAGAATTTAGATATTTTTGTAAGCAATTCAGCATCTAACATACTGACCTCGTCAATCAACAATATTTTTAGATCTTGTAACATTCTCGCCTTTGGTTCATTTTTATACAACAGGGTATTTGCTAGAACATTTGCTCCAGCAGTTCCAAGCCCAATTCCCAGAAAAGAATGTAATGTTTTTCCTTCAATAAGAATCGCCGCGGTTCCCGTAGTCCCCGTAATACCAATTTTAATATTTTCACAAGAACAACGACGCGATATATGTCGTATAATTGTAGTTTTTCCTGTACCAGCAGACCCAAGAAGCAATATATTCTTATTAGCAAACAAATCCGTAATAACCTTTTCTTGATCTTCACTCAAGGGTGGTAAGGATTGTTGTATTGTTTTCCTGTTTATTATTGATCTAGAAATACATCCCTTTATGCCGTCAATTTCAATATATCCCCCAGCTTCAAACATATTCATAATAAGTTTTTCTTTTTCGTCATCAAGAGTTTGCTGTTCTTGTTTTTTTGCTTTGGTTTGATAAATATATTCTTTTACCTCTTCAATTGTATTACATTTCTTAAATTTAGAAGATATTCCTGTGGTTGCTGCTTTACATGCATCCCATGAAGAATATATACCTGTATTCCTTCCTCTAAGAACTACATAATACGGAGGGTTTTCTAATTTATCTATATCTTCCAGTGATATTCCCGTGTTGATATCTTGAAAATTTTTTGTAAAAGTTTCTATATCTAGACCAAGAGAATCACATACGGTTTCTATTGATAAACCTTTGTTGATATCGTCCATAGCAAATATAGTTAAACGATTTTCTATTTCTTTCAAAGTTCTCTCCATTTTTATAGAACATTCAATAGCTCCTAGTTTCTTTGCATATTTACGCAACCAAATATCTTGCTTTTCATCCCAATGTTGGCGATAGTTTGCAAGTCCTTGTGTATAAATAATATATTGAATATCATCTATTGGAAGTTTTGTTATACCATGAATCTCGTCTGCTGTTTTCCCAATATTAATAAGTTCCGTAGCAATTTTCAGGAGTCGACTTCGAATGGCTCCTTCGGTTCGTCCCATTTTTTCCGAACAATACGGAATGTCTCGCTTTTGAATTACATGTAAGAGCCATTCCTCCTGTTCCGATGTCCATTTTGCTCCTATATTGTTCATTCTTATTGAATATTATGAGAATCTATTCTTTATATTTTTTTAAGAAGATCAAATTTTATTGTACTTTAAAACGAGTTTGAATTCTCCAATATTTGTATTTAATAATTATTGTTTGTGTGGAATCAGAAATACATTCTTTCATTTTTTATGATCTTATCTCATCTTGAAAACATCCTTGCTATTGTCTGTATATTTTACGATCACTTCAATCGTACAATCGGAAATACTATCTTGGATCTTTTCAATTAACTCATTTTGAGAAGACAGCATATAGACTGTAGCATATGTTTCACCGCAATCATAAGCATATATATTTCCGCGTACCATTCGCAGTGTAATATTTTTTTTATTTGATGTATTGTTGTGAATCTTAATCTTTACAATATCTTTCAAATGCGAAAGTATCTTTTCTATGGTTTGTTCCATTTTCTGTTATATATTATATGTTAATGTTAATAAAAAATATTTATTTTATATTCATTTTTTATCTATAAAAAATAAAATATTTATTTTATACGACAATTATCGTATTTTATTATCTAAAAGCTCTTTCTTATTTCTACGAATTTTCTGTTCAAGTGTTTCCTCTTCGGGTTCTACTTCTGCTAATTTATAAAACAGATTTACATCGCGTTCTTCTTTTGCTTTAAACATCTTTTGTACCATATCTTCTGTAATTTTCATGCTGTTTTCTTGTTTTTCTACTACTGTCTTTTTCGTAATATATACTTTCTTCTTTTCCGCTCCTACTAAAATATATTCCCCTCCTTTCTTACCGATTTGTATCTTATATTTTTTACCATTATACATTATATAATTTGACTGTCTTATTGATTCCATCTTTTGAGACATTTGTGTGATTATACTATTATACTATTATACTAATTATATATTTTTGTTTATTAATCAAATATAATATAAAATAACATTTCTCGTATCAACATATCAATTAAACTATCTATTTCTTGTGATTCATAATAATTGCTAAAAATTTCCTCATATAAGATCATTCTTATTCTATAATTATTTATTCTTTTATTTTTATATATACGGATTCTTAATTATGATATTTTTTAAGTATATTCTATAAAAAATGAATATCAATATGGTTAGAAATTTATCACAAACTAAAATGAACACCATGAACGGAAATATTTGTATTGACAATCTGTCAAATATGTTTTCAAAATCAGCAAATATAACTGTTGAAAATAATACACCATATGATCTCTATCTAAACGAAACTGGTCTCTGTTCCGGGCAGATATTAGAACAAAGACTAATTATTGGAGAAATTTACGGTGATATGGCATATATATGGGAGTTGGATCATACAGACTTTATCATTCTTGATAACGACTTTGTATTAGATGTTAAAAAATATAAAAAGCATATATTAACATATATTCGCGAGGATAATGAGACATCCAATTTAAATAATTGTTGTATTCAAATGATGACAGATGAAAAGAATATATCAAGATTCTATATTATTACAGAAAAAATAATAATGCCTCACGAAGAACTGGTTTATAGTGCTTTCGAGTTTATAAATTAAGAATAATTATAATGAATCTAAAAATAAAAATAAAAATAATAAAAAATATGTTCATCATATTTTTTATATTACTTAGTTAGAAAAACCATAAGACACATTCATATCATATGGGGTGTATAATATCCAAAGAGTCAAAAGCAGACATATATAAAATAGTGACAGATACTCCAAATGATGCTAAAAGTACGAGTTCTTCTGAATTAGATAAAATGATGCCGAAAACACCGACATCAAGTAATATATACAACAATTCACCAAATCAAGATTCGGAATCCATAACAAAGAAGAGCAGAACAGGTTCGTCTTTTTGGAATTTTAAAAATAAAAATAAATATGAAGATACAGAATGTATACAAGTAGATCCACTTTATGTGATCATTCCTTATTTTAATTATTGTGGATTTAAACGAAGGAGAGAACTTTTTTTGGAATTTTACGATCGTATCAAGGACAATCCGCGCATACGAATTATTTTATGCGAGGCAACAGAAGTTGGTAAAAGCTTTGAACTTCCTACGAATCTTCCAAATGTATTTATTCATGTTCATATTTATACGAAAGATCAGTTATGGATCAAAGAAAATCTTATCAATATTGCTATAAGAAGATTGCCTACACACTGGAAATATATGGCATGGATTGACAGCGATATCCATTTTATTAACGAGGATTGGGTAGAACATTTGATATCTCGTTTTGAAAAATACGATGTAGTACAATTATTCAGTACCGTTGTATATATGGGTCCTCACAATGAAGCTTTGAAGACGGATAAAAGTTTCGGTTATATGTATCGTAAAAGTGGAAAGCAATATACGCAAACCTATAGATATGGTTTCTGGCATCCAGGGTTCGCATGGGCTTGTACAAAGGAAGCTTACCATACGATGGGTGGTCTTATTGATTATTCTATTCTCGGTTCCGGTGATCATCATATGGCATTGGGACTTATCTCAAAAATAGAATGTAGTCATCCAAAGAATATACATCGCAATTATAGAAATCTTCTTCGCGAATTTGAAAATAAAGTTAGACACTTAAAACTCGGGTATATTGATGGAACTATATTACATTATTGGCATGGCGATCTAAAGCTACGCAGATACAAAGAACGATGGCGGGTTCTTACTGATCATAAGTATGATCCTCTAATTGATGTATTAAAAGACCCGATGGGACTATATCAGCTTACAGAAAGTGGGGGGAAATTAGATAATGATTTGCGCGATTATTTCGCAGGAAGACTGGAAGATGACACACGAGTCATGTCTTAATTTTGTTGTTTTGTTGTTTTACACCTTTTAACATTTCAAACGCCGATTTAACGGCATAAAAAATATTCATGTTTATCCTTATTTATTTTTTATTTGTGAGAAAATTTAATTAAATTGATTAAATTTCTATGGTTATTATATAATGTTTAGTTACCACTACGATAATTGGAGAATTTCAAGATTAAATGGAGTTAAAAAATATATTAAACCTGAATATTTAAAATGTAAAACACTATTGGAATTAGGGTGCGGATATGCCGATATTGGAAATATGTTTTATGATTTAGGCGCTATTGTCACAAGTAGTGATGCTAGGAAAGAGCATTTAGATGTTGTAAAACAAAAATATCCCCACATTAAGACATTGCTAATTGATGGAGATAATGACAACATTCAAGACAACTACGATATAATTCTTCATTGGGGATTACTATATCATTTAAATGAAATAGAAATACATTTAAAAAAAGTTTCGGAAAAATGTAATATTTTATTATTAGAATCAGAAGTTTCTGATTGTGACGATAAACAATTTTGTATTCGAATGAATGAAGACGGATACGACCAGGCATTTAATAGTAGAGGTATACGCCCCTCACCAAATTATATTGAAGACATATTAGAAAAAAATGGATTTCAATTTAAACTTATAAAAGATCCTATTTTAAATAGTGATTTTCATTGTTACGACTGGGATATAAGTAATTCTAAAACATGGCTAATTGGATTGCGTAGATTTTGGATTTGTTGGAAAAACATTAACTCTCCATTAATTGATTATTAAGTTAGGTATATAAAATTAGGCGTTTGAAATATTAAAAGATCTATAACAGTCTCTTTTCAATACTGTCTCCTGACTAATATCGTCTTTTACTACTTGATCAAGTTTGTTCTTGTCATCCCGCAGTTCTTTCTTAACCTTAACCGATTTTTCTTTTGTTATTTCAATCTTTTTCGTAATTTTCGCCCTTTCTTCTTTATATTCTTTATCCGCATTTTCTTTACAGCTTTTCTGTTCTTCTTTTGTTTCTAAATCAAGACAGTCGTCTTTATTTTCTTTATGTACCATTTTTACATATTTAATTGTTTCAGGTATTTCATCTTCAATAAAGGATTTGTAGTCTTCCAGTGTTTGTATGTGGAAATCTATATGTTGCTCAAGTAATTTTGTAGATCGTGATTTAGATATAGGGACTTTTATATCCGTGAGGATTGGATAGGCAAATTGGCGTATATCATTCGCGCGATTTAGATAGCTAATATATCCAGAGATTTCTTGAAGGAATTGAACACTGCCATCTTTTGTAAAACTTCCAGTAGTATCAAGATATCTCTTGCTAAATCCTTCAAATGTCTCAGGTAGTTGATCATCTTCTTCACGCAAGTAGTTAAGCAATTTAACAAGATCCATTGGATCTGATGTATAGGGTGTAGCAGACATCAGCAGCAACCGTGCGCTGTCCTTTCCACTCTTCTTATAAGATGTTTGGATCATCTTTCGTAATACATCCACATCTGGCTTTTCGGCACCAATCACATCTGCTGCATATAGCTTATGAGCCTCATCAATAATGATAAGTGTCTTGTATAAAGGGTCTGTCTTACCATTGCGAGATGTAATCAGCTTCTCAAGCTGTTTGTTTCTACCACTCAGGAAATTACTAAACTGTTTATAGGAAATGGGTTCAATCCAATTAGGAGGTAGAAGACGTTTTCTTTCGTGCATGGTTTTTGGCATATCCAGTCCGTGTTTTATTTTTTCCTGTAGAACTACATTACACACCTGTTCAAACATATTCTTCCATATATCTGATTTGAGCGTGTGTCGGGTAACCCATAATATCGTATAATTTTCTTTTTCAAAACTATTAGATGCCGTCGCTATTGCCGTACAAGTTTTTCCTACACCTGTGCTTTGGTACAATAACATTCCTTTATAGGGATTTGATGGTTGGAAATAGTCCTTTATGAAATTTTGAGTTGGTGTAAAATCTACAATGGTAGCACCACCTTTGGTAGCGGGTTCGCATTTATTTTCAAGCAAAACTCCACTCCATTTATAGTCTCCAAATTCATCTATAACATATTGTCGTATCTGTTTAAAATTAAGCTTCTTTGAAGGTGGTATATGTTCAGGAATATGTTTAATTGTTTCATTTATATATTTGGAATCAATCGCTGCCCTAATATCAGGTGAAATAAACTGAACTATTTCTTGAACATGTTCTTTATAAATCGCTCTATTATTTGTATTGATCATTGATTTCAACGAATTTTGGATTATCTGCTTGTTTGTACTCATAAATTTGGTAAGATCTTTCCAAGCTTTATTCATAATAAAACAGTATTCTTTGTTCTCAATAATTTCCTTACATAGGAATGATCTCGGTCGTTTCATAAGGAATGGATACATATCATCACTATAAACAATCCATGCTATCATCATAATCGCTGTGGGAACAGGGATCGATCCCTTACACCCTTCCTTACATACAATCGGTCCTCCTTTATAATATTCGCGACCATAAAGTACAAATTTTTCAACAGGTTTTTTCACTACAGGTTCCGTCATTAATTCTTTTTCCACATCTTTTGGAAGATTAAATAGGGAATTTTTTCCAGTAATACTAAAAGAGTGTATATTTTTTGTTAGATCGTAATCTACTGCTCCTAACATACATAGACGCTCCATTTCGTGGGCGAGATTGAGAGAACGTACATCATATCCGCTAAGTTGAAGGAACAAATCATGAACTGTTGGCATATTGCCAAAAAGTGGATCGCTTGGCAAAATACTATTATAACGGAATACATAAAGCGGCCATCCTTTATCATTGTTAAATACAAGACCTCTTTGACCACACATACGCGTACCACGCCCAATGGCTTGTTTTTCATCCGATGGAGTAATAGCAGGTTCAAATAGATGTATGTATTTAATATCAAATACATCAATCCCTTCTTTATATCCCTGGTCAAGAATCAAGAATCTGATATTTTTTCCATGAACATTATCGGGACGACTATTATAGGTTTGTAATATAGAATTCTTGAGCTTCACAGTAATAGGTTTTTCATATACAGGGGTACTACATAGAACACCAAAACTTTTGTAGGGATGTTTTGAAAGATCTTTATCTGAAATAGTTAATTCCTTTCCATAAGCTGAATTATATCCACGAGCAATAAATGCGGCTGCTATAATTTTAGCACCATACCCTTGTGTCTTTACATCCGAATAGATCATGTGTTTATACATGTGCCCATCTGCTTTCATATCTTTTTCATCCAATTCTTTAATTTTATTAAAGATCATATCAAGTTTTGGCGAAGCAACTGAAATATCACTATTTGTTTGCGATTTATTGAAAGTCTTTTTATCAAAACGGTGCTTCGGCTCAATCTTACTCCAATTTCCTACACGCCTTACACATTCCGCTTTTTTACTTGTTTCAGGCATAAGCACTCTATAAGTACATAGCAAAAAATCTAAATAATAACTAATAAAAATAAAAATAAAAATAAATAAAATTAATTTGAATTGGATATTAATTCTATAAGAGCAACAAATACATTTACGAAATCAAGATAGTAATCCAAACCTGCTGTGACATAATCATTGTCATAGTCTCGCATAATGATCTGGTTTGTATCATAAATGATATATACTGCGAAAAGTAGAATCACGAGAAATGCTCGTATCCTTAATGTCTTCTTATCAGGACTTATAAACAGCATCACAATACCAGCTATCACAAGTGCCAATAGTAGAATAAACAAGATCATTCCCAACCAAAACAAATCATATCCAAGTCCTGCTAAAATGATACCAACAATGAACATACTAACAAAAATTCCCAAGGTAGCAATAACTGCTACCCTTACGAGTTCAGGTGATATAAGATGACGAACAACAGATAAAAGTATTCCAAACAATATAGAGAAAATAGTGAATAATATGAGTTTAATATACATGGGCATGGGAACAAATGCTAAAACGAGAATAATAACAAGTGGCAATACGAATAGGGTTATTAGATAGGCTTTGTTTTGAGATAGGGTTGTTTGAATTTTTTCATTTTTTGCTAATTTTTCCATAATGAAAAATGTTATTAGTAACTGAATGAATACCAGTACAATAACACTTCCCATAAATGGTGCTTTTTCTTTTATGCGACCGATATTGAACGATCCGCCTGTTTGTTTTGTTATTTTAGGGCGCATCCACGCAGAAGGTACATGTGTCATAATTGTTGTATCTATTTGTAATTTTTATTTTATTTATATGTCTTCTTCATCATCATATTCCTTCTCGGTACCCATACCGAACGTAAACCATTTGTAAAACTGCCTTGACTGCCTTGTCTGCTTTGATTGCTTCTTCTTCGTGTCTTCTTTTTTCACCATTTTTGTATTGATATGATAGGTCTCTTCCATTTTTTCCATTTTTTTAAAATACTTTTCAGCCATTTTTCCATCTACACCGAATTGATGATAACATGAGCATTTTAGATCCGAATTCTTAATACTCGTGCAACATTCGTATGCTTCTTTTACATCTTGAAGTTCAATTGGTATATTTGAAAATTTTGATTCAAATATCAAATATCCATTGTAATCGTCGCGATCATTTTTATCCATCCAAGCCTGATTACGATTTCCATGACGAACATATAGTGCCGTCTTAGGACGCATATGTAAGGTGTTTGCGAAAGCGATGCCAAACATGATGCTTATTTTTATATTATCAATAATAGTTGCTTTTATCAATATAAAAGCGGATATCAATTTTTGTATTGATATCCTAATAAAAAATATTTTTAAAAATTTTATATTGTTGTTCGTAAATATTCAACTATACTTACAAAGCGTACTTTTCAGCAAATTCATCACGAGACATAATAGAAATACCAAGTTCACGTGCCTTTTTTAGTTTTCCACTCTCTTCATGAATATCGGAGGCAACAACCTCTGTTGTATTTTTTGATATAGATGTTGTAATTTTACCACCAGCATCCGTAATAATGTTTTCCCAATCCTTGTTTCTAAATCCAGTAAATACAACTGTGATACCTGTCATATCCGCACCTTGTTTTATTGTTTTTACAGCTTTTGATCCACTTGGAGATTTAATTTGTTGCTGTTGTTGCTGTTGTTGCTTAATAGACTTGACATTACATCGGTGTCCTATTTCCTTGAGAAACTTGCGGAATGGTATAATACCTTCTAGAATTGATTTAGCTGAAACATCACCCATACCTTGTATGGATAACAATTGTTCATAGTTCGGCACAGGAGTATCTATATCTGCTATGTGAGGGAAAACTTCTAACACCGGTGCTATTTTCCTTGAACCAATCCCGCGACCAAATAGACTTGATGCCGCCATGAGATTAGCACATTTTGCGGAAGCAACGGTAGCAAGTCCATCTACAATATTTTGAGCACTTGTAGATTTGAAACCTTCTATTTCCACAATATCTTCCTTTTTTGCTGCTAATAGTTTCGGTATTGTATCATATCCACTAGCATATAGTTTCTTAATTGTCCCTGGTCCTATACTTTTGATATCTAATGTATTCACAAAGTATTCCATACGCTTTACCATAACGGCAGCATTCTCATTTGTATCCTGTTCAATAATAATATCTACATGGGATTCGTTCCATTTATAGGGAATATCTGGGAAGGAAGGCTTACCATTGGAGGCAGGTGTCATAACACGAACAATGTGCGGAATTACAGCGCCACTACGGATAATAACAATACGAGAACCAGGTCCTATTTTGTTCTGCTCAATAAAGGAAGCATTGAACCCGGTTGCCTTACTAATTTTAGCTCCTTCAATAACAACGGTTGGAAAATGTACAAGAGGCTTTATGTATCCATCTTTGCTGACATTCCATTCTACTCTTGTAATAATAACTTCCGCTTCGTCGTGTGTTAAAAGACTCTTAAACGCGAACATATGACGAGGATTACGATCACGTATTCTCTTATATTCTTTGTCGTGTGCAAGTACAATACCATCGACTTCATATGGACTATCACGGCGTCTTGATACAAGAATATTCGAAAGCTTATCCATGGTCATTTCGTTTGTATTCAATGGTTCAAAATACGACACTATAAAACCGAGATTTTTTAAGAAAAGAAGTCCATCTAACGGAGACATACGAGGCTCAAGAAGTTCGTAGGCAACAAAGTCTATCCTGCTCGCTATTTTATCATCGGGACTTGAAGCATGCATAGCGCCTGCTACAACATTACGAGCATTGGCTCCTAAATCTTTGATTTGATCCCAATTTTTTCGCGAAATAATTAGCTCACCCCTTACAGCGAGAGGGAGGGAAAAATCGTCTGGTTTCTTTTTATTGGATGAGATTGGGACGATACCATTAATTTTTTCTAATAAATGAGACACGTTCTGCCCATAGGTTCCATCTCCGCGACTATACAATGCGATTGTCTTTTTCTTATCATACACAAGAAGCCCTGAATTTCCATCTAGTTTATCAGAAACAACATATTTTGAAGGATCATTGTATGTGTTTACCCATCGTGTAAGCGCTTTGGGATCATCACGAATTTTATCGAGACTACCCATCCAATATGGAAGCTCTACTTTCTTTCCGGGCTGTATAGGAGCACCAATCCGTTGGATAGCAGGGTGATTAGGATCTTTCTTTTTTAGATAATCAAATACAATATCATAAAGGTCGTCTGATATAAGAGGTTTCCCTTTGATATAATAGGCATCAGCTGCTTCTTCTAAAAGATTAGCAATCTCGTCCGCATTCATTTTTGATAGAATAACTTCCGGATCGTGCTGAAGAGCATCAAAAATATCTATATTATTCATATTTGATTTAGTCTTGTTTTTTGACATATATTTATTATACTTTATACTTTGTGCTTTATATTTTATTATTTTATTATTTATATAAATCAATTTTTATATTGTGTATATTCTCTTTTACTTTATTTACTCTTATATTGTAGATATAATATAGAAGTATAAACCATGCTGCTTGATAATAACAATGTTCGTTGTATTCATACGCTAATTAATTCAGACGATAAAATCAGTGGTACGCCGACAAATTTTACAGTTGAATTGAGAGACGGAGATACACCTCTTAAGAATGTTATAGCAGTCACCCCTCTACGCTTTGAATATTATGATAGCTCGAATGTAAATGGAGGGCTACTATATCTAAACGCATGGAACCGTGTACGCACCACAAGCTCATCGAATACGATGCCTGTATTCCATAGAATGCTATCAAATGTAGAAACATTGACTTGCCCCATGTCCGTTAGCGGATGTCTGGACAATCCTTATACATATATATTGCGACCACCAGCACTAAAGCTTGACCGTTTTGATGTGAAACTTACCAATCTTCAATTTGGCGCTATTACTTCGTTAGATCCTAAAATTCTCATACATCTGGCAGTGTATTGTAAAGATATCTAACGTGACAACGTTACAAAACGGTATAAAGATAAATTTTTAATTATATTATAATTTATATAATTTATATAATTTTTAGAATGATATTCGTTAAAGAATATTTCAATCAAATATATAATAAATATGCTACGATTCATACGCTGAAAAATATAATGGCAATTGTGACACCAATTCTAATCCTAAAAGAACAATTCGTGTCCTATATAAATTCGTTTATTCCTTCCTATGTAGAAAGAATTGTTCATTTTGATACAGAAGACGGTAATGTGACAGAACGCTACATAGCATATAAAAAGAAATATTCTATGAAAAACGCTTTATATGAAATGATGGATCTACCAAAAGATGGGTATTATATGTTTGTCGTATGGAATAATCTAAAGCAATCCTATGAACATTTTATATTTCAAGCAAATCTCGTAAAATCAGCACTTGAAATTCGTAATGTATATAATTTATGGACATTACATGATTTTGCTATATCTATTATGCTTTCTAATTTCGTTTCTTATTCAACATTGGGAGTATCAAAAATCATAGGTATCACTATGAATGGCAAGGATATTACGAATCAGTTAAAACCCTATATAAAATGCTTATCCGTCCCGAATAATGTACGACCAAATGTTCTTTATATGTTATCACAATACTTGAACAATGCTGCTACAAACCGAACAGATATGGATAATTCAACTTGTACTTATATCACAGATGATATGGATGAAAAACAAATAAATGAATCAAACAGATATATTATGCCATCTACCGTAAAAAATTATCCTATATATCACGTTCGTCCCTTCTTGTATGAATGTGGTGAGGAGTATGATACAGAAGATAAAGACGAAGAATGTAAAGAAGACGAAGAATGTGAAGAAGACGAAGAAGATACTTGTTGCGAATGTGATTGCGATGAATGTGAAGAAGTTGAAGAAGTTGAAGAATGCGAAGAAGACGAGGAAGAAGAGATATTTGAAAATAGTTCAAATGTGAAAAGACGCAAAATAAATATATTGGATGATGACGCTGTAGCAGACGAGATTGATGTCGTCTATACGAAAGACAAGGAGATTTAAAGGCTCGTATAAATTATTTTTGTTTATTCCTAACATACTGATAGGGGAATATCCATATCATTCACGCGATATGCTATCAAGTCAGTATAAAATACAACAAAATATGACTACCGGCAGTGCTGGTATACAAATTTTTGAAGATATAAATACGAGCGCAGATCAATCGGTTCGTTTTGGAGAAGGAGCGGGTAAATTAAGTTATGGTACAGGAAATGCTTTTATGGGTTATCAATCAGGTGAACAAAATCTCGGGGGATCTTATGTTACCTTTATTGGATATCAAGCAGGACAGTTTAATCAAAGCTCAAGTTCTACCACACTTGTAGGTGCTTTTGCTGGAAGACAAAATACAAACGGAAACGAAACCGTTTTTGTCGGGTTTCGTGCTGGTGAATTCAACTTGAATGGAGATCAAAATGTAGGTGTAGGAGCATTTTCTTTACGCGAAAATAATTCGGGTTCCGGTACAACAGCGGTTGGATGGGCTGCCGCTGAACGAAATCTGGATGGAGACTACAATACGATGGTTGGCGCGGAAGCCGGACAGAATAACCGAAGCGGAAACTACAATACAATGGCAGGTTATAGAGTCGGTAGGGCAACATTCGCAGCAAATGAAAACACTTTTTTTGGGGCATATGCTGGATATTCAAACGAATATGGTTCTGATAACTGTCTTATAGGATTCAAAGCCGGTCTGGATGTTATTAACGGTAATTTCAATATTGCTATTGGGGCATATTCGCTATCGTCCGGTCGTATAAATTCAAATATAGCATCGGATTGCAATGTGGTCATTGGGGCGTTTACAAACACGTCAGGTAGTGGAAATGTTATACTCGGTCTCAATGCCGGTTCCAATAGCAGTGGGGACGACAATGTATTCATTGGTAAAGATGTGGCCCTTGTTTATGATGGACATAAATCGGTTATTATTGGATCCAGAGCACTCATTGAAGGAAGCGGAGAATGCAATACCATGTTGGGTTATGGCATTGCTCCAAATTTTGTGAATGGTTCTAATAATGTTCTTATTGGTGTTGGAGCAGATACATATGGATCGAATACATCCTACACCATAGCCATTGGTACGAGCAATGTTCGTACCTTTACACATTCCATTTCTATTGGAGACGCTCTTGACAACAAACGACAAGAAACCATCAGTATCGGTTTTGATATAAATACCATTGCAGATAATTCCGTTATTATTGGAAAATCACTCAATATTAATAATGCAAGGGTTTTCAAAGATCCTATAAGTTATCCCTATATTTCATTAATTGATGCCAAAGCGGATCAGATTTTTGGTCCTACCAATGTTGGTTACTCGTATCTTTTGATTTCTCCAAGCAATACGATATACACGGTTGGTGGTGCTGGTCAATTTACATCAAATATCATAAGTAGCAGAGGAAATAGAAGAACCACGAATGTATCTCAATCATCCAATTACGATCTTATTACCGGAAATGGTCAGTTTGATAAATCGCTCATACATCACGGTTCTGTTCTCTTTTTGAATACATACGATGATGTTCTATCCTCGGTTTCCACATATAGTCTTATCAAATACTATAACAATTATGGAAATATTCAAATAACAAGTAATATTTCTACGATTGGTTCGGCAAATAGTTTATATTCAAACCAGATTGATATAACCCTCACCTACCAAGGTGTTAGCAATGTTGTAACAAATCTTACACAATTTAATACTTCCAATACAACCTATGGCGTTTATTTACAAAAACAAGTTCAAGTTCCTTCTTGCCAATACAGTATTAGCGGATCAAATCAAGACACCGTACAACTTATAAATGGTCCTCTGGACGGAACGATTTCCTTTGGAAGTACCCCTGTTGTCACTACCTTTGTTGGCGACGGTATATCGCCATTTAATATAGATTCTGCGAATACTCAAGTGAAGTATGTCATTAGTGAAATACCTCAATATGGTATGCTTAATAATTATATCTATAACAATTCATGTTCTAACTCCATTTTAACAAATAGTTGTAATCTAACAAGCAATATCGTCTATACTCCCTTTCACGAATATGCATACGGATATTCAAATAGTTCCTTTGGAGACAACTTTTCTATAAAGTCATTCTTACAGATATCAGAAACAAATAGCAATGTATATGGAAGTACAAGTGTAGATATAGAAGAAAAACAATTCTATATCGAACGGCCTACCTACGCCAGTAATGTGATTATACGAAATTCCATTGTATTTAATTCCGACGATACGATACATACTTTCCGATTTTCGTCAAATGATTTTATAGGCGTTCCAAATGGACTGAATGTATCAAATCATATTATTATTGACGATTATGATACAGTAAATTTTGATCTCTATACGCCTTATTATCCAGATGCTACCTATTTTACATACTCAAATCTTATAAATGATCAATGTTATCTTACACAAAAAACGAGTACGCTTTCATCCGTTGTTTATGATCCTATAATTGGTTTCATAATTGACAACCGGGGAACGAGTAATGCTTTTACCATGTCAATGTCAAGCATACCAACAAACATGATTAATATAACACCCTCCTATACAATCCCACTTTCCTATACATCCTCAACGGTAGCATCCGATACATATACACTTCCAAATGTTATCTTGAACGATGTATGGGCAATAAAAGGTTCAAGCAATGCGGATATACAAATACCAAGTACAATTACAAATTTAAATCAATGTACATATCGTCGCATAAATCCATTTGTTAAAACCGATACAATAAAGATTGTCGGAAAGAGCAATTCCTATCTCCAAGAAATAGATATATCTTATTCCAATGCGAATAGTTTCATATACAATACCATAAAACAGGCGGCCATTACATGTAATCCTATAACAACGTATACGAGCAATTATGTATATACATCTTGCAATATACAATCATTACCAATCTTGAATACATCCAACTTATTTACAAGCAATTTTACAAGTAATATCGAAACAGGTATAACTACATTCAATTCAAGTTTCTATAATCCTTTTACGTTTGCCTTATCTGGATCTTATAATAGCGATTACGGATATAGTAACATATGGGGTTATTATTCAATATCAAATATATATCCTATTAATTCACAAGTCGTGACACCTGGAAGTGGAGAAATTACCATTATATCTACAATATTTACCAGCAATCTGGTATATTCCATCGATGGAAATCTTCTTGGAACCCCAGAATATACATCGAATCTCCTTTCTTCGAGATCAATTTCAAATATCGAAGACCTGACGGTATCTTATACCAGCAACATTATTAATAATTATTCAAATACAATTCTCTTAACACAAGCATCAAACTACTTATTTAGCAATATTCAACAGCAACAACATTCCTTCTATAACTATGGACTTATCAATACTTACCAAAATCTTCTTCTTTATACATCGAATACAACATCAAATGTGAGCGCGAAAACGATTGCTGGTTCTCAAATACCGATCTCATCTAATGCGGTTCTAAGTGGTATAAATAACTATATCAATACAACATCGAACATTTTAGAATTCGTCGAACATCAAAATTCAAATGCGGTTCTTCCTATCACGAGAGCAATGATGTTCAAGGAAGGAGGGAATTTTACTTTTAAGACGAAGAACGGATTTGATGTTGTATTGTCCAATCAAGGACCTATAACTTCTTCTTGGACACAAGCACAAATTGACAATGGAAGTTTGTATCTCCAAATGCCAACGGCAAGCCCATCAATTGATAGGGGATTTACAATTACCGAAACAACTACATCAACCGACTTTACAAATACGATTAGCTTGTATAACTCAAACATAGTGAATTCATCACCCGTTGCAACATATGCATATAATCTTACCTACGCAGATCGTTATACATCTGATGGGAAAACGGTTCATGGAATATATAATTTAAATGGGTTAGCAAATTATCTCAAAAATAATCTAAACATTGACGGTTTTACAGCATCCGACTTCTACAATGTATATTTGAACAAAGATGTGGATTATATCCTTCTTGACAGCGATCTAAAACAAAGCTATGTTGCTCCCATTTCGGGTGACAGTTATATCATGCGAACAAATCGTAATCATTCAAATATTGAACTTTATATGTTTGCTAAAAATTCTTCGGGAGAAACCATCACAAATATCATCAAAGTACCTGTAGCAGTGGACGAAATCCCTCCAAGTGGCATACCAAGACAAGGGTTCAATTATGGTATTTCGGTTGGAAATAAAAATATGTTGAATCCTGAAATATTCACACATTCGTGGAGCAATTTACACAGTAGCAATCTTCGCATTCAAATTAAAAATACATTGTCCTCCTTTGATTTCAAACTTACATCAAACAATCAAACTCTTACCGATGCGTCGGTTGCAACCAAACGATTTACACAGCAAGATTGTCTTACGGGAAAAATCTTTGTTGAACCACTTGTGGCAGAAACATCTGGTGTATTGACATACGATCTCGTAAATGTTACGGACGACATTACTCCACTCTTTTCAGATCTTACCTACAATTTGGCATCCTATGAATATTATGCTTTTCCTACAAACAACGAGGTTGGAAGTAATTCCTATCTGACAACACTACTTTATGGTTCCAATCAATCTGCGAATGTGTTTTCCGATGTTCTGTCTTCTGCCATAGGAACTTTTACAAATGCTGGAAATGCGAGTGTTCCTCTTTCAAATGTATTTATGTACATTGAAAAGGCTCCTTCGCGTGGTGTCATTTATGATTCCGTCCACAGCAATATGCCATATCAGATTACTCTGGATAAAAAACTGAGGTATTTATCATATACTCCAGACGACATACAGCACGATACAATCGATATTCGCATAGGATACCGAACCTCAAATATTTCACCTCGCTATTCTATATCTTTATCCAACTATGCATTGCCGTTTGCTAATATGGCCTTGGAAGCAGGAAGACATTCCTCAAATTATCCTGTCTCATCCTTAGCAATATCATCAAAATCAAATATAGATCGTTATCTGTCTGACAGCAATACATTTAGTTCAAACTATCTGCCAATTCCAGTATCCTCTAAGATCCCTTTGAATACTTATAACTACCCAATCACGCTGTATGGAAAAAGTGGATCCGTATTGGCAACAACGGTTGTACAAATTCAACCATATGCTCTTTCTACAAAACCGGATCTTTCGGATACATCGGTTTCTATTAATGCAGCACAGTATAGCCAAACATCTTTAAGATCACTTCTTGATATTGTAAAAACAGACTATAAATGGAATTCGGCGATTGACTTTGTGCTTACCATACCTGCTGTGGAAGGAAGCAATTCCATGAGTTCAAATGGTGTGATTATGAAAAAATCATACAACGACGAACAATTAATTCTAACACCTGTATCTCACTTTACAAACGATGATTTGGAGCAGGATCTTGTTGTATATCAGCATATTGGATCAAATTATGGAACCCAATTATTATATGATACATTTACTTGCTATGCTACCAATGGCCCATATTCTTACAATAGTAATATTATTACGGCAAACATTACGATAACACCTCTACCATATGTGAAAACAATTTCCGATGACTATGTGTATTACAATACAAAATTACAGGCGGCTATTGGGTTTAATGCTCTTAAAAATGTGTTCACGGTTGGAACAACATCCACGACCTTGGGAACCGATGATGTATCTTTTAGTGTCGTACAGACTTCCAATGTAGATATTATTGATATCGGGAACAATAGCAACATTACAAACATCTTTTCGGTCGCGGATTTAGAAAATGGAACGATCGGATATAAAATACAACAATCATTCCTTGATGCGAATGTTTATACCAATTTATGGCCATTCTCTATTACATTGTCGCCAAATGGCTTGCCAAGCAGTACAAATTCAAACGAACTTGTATCCCTTCCACAATACAGAAGTATCTTTGCATTCGATGCAAGAGGATCTTTGAATATCTACGAGAGCAGCAATACAGTGTTGTATGAGCAAACTTCGAATCAAAATTTAACATATACATTCGCGTCGAGTGATACATTTGTTGGTAATCCGTTGGATATTATGTTTCAGGTAAAACCTGCTCAGTCCATTTCTACATCAGGAATGTCCGGTTTTGAATTCATAGACAGTTCAAATCTACGAACATTCAAATTTGGGATACAACTTGGAAATACACCTGAAGGATCCAATATATTTGATGCCATGATTACGGAAAGCGGTATTACAATTAATGAACCACAGTATAAATATCGAGCATTCGATAATACCATTTTGTTTGATGATTGGAATAATATTATTATCAGCACCGTTGATCGGGATAATACGGAAAAAGCATCTATCGCGATTAATTCTTTGGTGATATTTATTGATACGGTTATTGATGTGAATCAGCTAAAATACATAGCGATCACAACGAATGAAACAGATACATCTAATTTTACAAGTAATATCATGTTGGTAAACAATCCTAATCCATTGGGCGAATTGCCACTTAGCTATTATATTACGAATTATGCTACCACTCTTTATCTACGAAATTTTGAGATTGATATTTTTACTCCTTACAATACAATTACAGACTATGATCCATTTACAAATAATGTAATTATTGGAAAAGATATTACCGTGAAAGGTACAGACAATATTGCCGTTGGTAAACAATTCTCTACATCCGGACAGAATAACATTATTCTTGGCAATTACATTGGTGTAGATAAAACAAATCTTGTAGGAACAAACGATATCTTTGAAAGTATTATTATTGGTAATAATAGTTTTATTAATGGTGCTATTCGTGATATTATAGCAATTGGTAATAGCAATCTTAATGATCTTTCCGGTATTGATCCAGTAAAACTTAACGATTTTGTATCACAAAGACCGATTATAATTGGCAATGCCATCACCAGTAGATATATTGATTATCATGTAAATATTGCGAATACATTCTTAAAAACAAATGTAATCAACTCACAAGTCTATGTTGGATTAAATAATGAAAAAGTAGCCATTGGCTATGATACGAATGAAGGCTTTTCTGCCTATCAAGATCTATATGTAAAGCACGGAATCTATGTGGGAACATCTGCTCCTAGTGGATCAAATCAATATGCTGTGGATATTATGGGAGATGTAAATATAACGGGAAATACTTATATAGGCGGAAATGTGATGGCGGCATCCAATACATTGACGGCATCCAATATTACAGCATCCGATACATTGACGGCATCCAATATAAATTTCCTTGGAGGACTTTTTGAGAATGGTCTACCTTATGTTGGAAGCCAATGGACAACATCTGGATCTAACATATACTATACGGGCGGGAGTGTAGGTGTTGGACATACACCAGATGATATATACTCCATTGATGTCCTTGGAAATATAAACTTTACAGGAAATTTATACCAAAATGGTGTTTTGTATCCTCTTGGAGGAAATGGATATGGCGACGGTAGCAATGCCTCCAATATATGGGTACATTCGTCCAATACAACAGGTGTTCTTGTGCCTGGAAGCGGAATTGTATCCTATTCTTCTTCTTCTAATTCAATCTTTAGACATAGCGACAACAATGTAGATTATGGTTTTGACTTTTCCTTTACCATTACATCTGGCTCTGGAGGAATTGGAGACTACAAGTTGATGGTGCCATTTGAGGTGGATACAAGCTATTATCTTAATAATTCTGTCATTGGAAATACACAAGGACTTATAATAAACGGGTCCTTATCTAACTATTTCCCAATTTCTGTGAGAAGTCCCATTGGCAATAACCAATCCAATGTAATTGTACGCTTTATGAATGGTACTACCGAAACATCCTTGGCTACACTGTCTTCTGGTACAACGGTTCAACTCTCAGGAATGTTTAATTATGTTTCAACAAGCATACTTCCTACCATATCCGTCGGGGGAGGAGGTGGAGGTACAACTTGGTTGAATGTAGTAGGAGGCATTTATAACAGCAATCTTGCCAATGTTGGTATTGGAACTACGCGACCGAGGTACAATTTGGATGTGGTTGGAAACATCAACTTTACAAGCAATATATATCAACGAGACACTCTCATTGATCTTACAAGTATTAGTATTATTGGTAGTAATCTAACTAAGTTTAATCCTTGGATCAATACTTCTAATTCGCCCCAAATAACACTCCCAAGCCCTGGAACCGTATCCTATTCCTCTTCATCCAATTCAATCTATCGCCATATTGACAATGATGTAGAATACGCTTTTAACATGACTGCTACGATCACACAAACATCTGGCGTTGGAGATTATACGCTTTCTGTGCCCATACCCATTAATCTAAATTACTATACATCCAATGTAATTATAGGAAATATTTGGTCTCGCGTGACTTCCGGGTCTCTTGTAAATTATCTTCCCGTATCGGTAAGTACATTGGGAGGAACACAGAGCAATGCTGTCGCGGTGCGGTTTGTCAATGGAACAACCGAAACTCCTATGTCCATTCTTACCACAGGCAATGTATTGCAACTAAGTGGAACCGTTGAATATGTTTCATCCATCTATCCAAGGAGCGGTATCTTCTTATCCAATGTATGTTATCAAGATGATTATGGTCATGTAGGTTTCAATACATTCGGTCCCTTACGAGCACAGGTTGATATTGTGGGTGATAACAAATATACGATACCTGCTCTTTATGTGGAACAAGTAAGCCCGAATTCGTATGGATTATATGTATCAGGTGATACAAATATTACAGGGTCTATTACATCGGGGTGTAATATATATGCTTCCAATGCTACAATTTATAATGGTCTTGTGATTAACACTATAAATGCTTCCTCGGCAACCATTTCAGGAACCCTTATCACGAGCAATCTTAATGTTTTGGGTTCCAATACAATTTTGAATACTTATACGATATCTACCAGTAATGTTTCCGTAAGTAATATATCAGGAACTGGTCCAGCATTAAGTGTTAGTCAAAAGGGAGTTGGAGCAGGTTATCCGATTGCGGATTTCTATGATGTAGATGTCAGTACGGATATACCTGTATTCCGTATTGCGGATGGTGGTAATATTGGTATTGGAACCACCAATCCTAAAGAAAAATTAGATGTAAATGGAAATATGAGTATTACTGGAAACATAGTACCATCGCAATGCAATGTATTTGATATTGGTTCATCCAATTATCGCTTCCGTGATATATATCTGAGTGGCAATACCATTGATTTAGATGGTACTCTTTTGAAACGAGATGCTATCACGGGAGGCTTAAAAATTATAAGTGGTTCCGGATCTCTATTGGATACCAGTGTCAGGAATCTATATACATCAAGCAATGTTGGTATAGGCACAACAATAACTCGGCAACAATTAGATGTATTTGGAACTGCTATTATTTCCAGTAGCTTAGGAATTGGAACAACGGTTAGTGTCAATGCTCTGGATGTTTTGGGGGCTATGGCGATTGGATCTACCTATATGGGAACTGTTGCTCCTACGAATGGCATTATTGTTTCTGGAAATGTGGGAATTGGTACATCAAATCCACAATATGTACTTCATGTGAATGGTACTATTAAAAGTTCGGGATTAGTATTTTCAGACGGAACAACACAAAACACGGCAACAGGTGGTTGGTCCACACCAGAAACGGTTACGATTGCTACTACTGGAGGAGCATCTACTATTGGAACTACTAAAAATGTGATAAAATATAGAACGATTGGGGGAGTAACAGAAGTATTCATGGCTATCGTAGGAGATGGTACTGAAACTAGTACTGTAGGTCAATATGTATATACCCTTCCTGGGGGGAAAACATTTGATTTAACTCAGTTTCCAACTTATACGGTTCTTACTACAGCCCCAACCGGAGCACAATGGTTGACAGCTGGTGCATCGATGATTCCAGTAAATGGAAGTTTTGAAGAATCGGCGGCGGCTCCTGTTCGCATTTATGTTGTCCCTTACACATCCACTCAATTTAGAATATTTGTGTTGAATACTCTGGGTGGTGTTTATAGAATTCAAAATACAGTACATTGGAGTTGGAATACCGCAAAAACACTAGCGATGCAATTTATTATAAACTAATATTTTGAACACTTATATTTATATTTATATTTCTCTTTCTAATCAATAATTTATTATATGAATTGTAAATATATCATATAAAGATTATGCTTTCTTTTTCATTATCGCGAATAGATTAGTTTTTCTATTCAAATAACAGAGACAAACCCTAACAATATTCAAATAGTATAGAAATGAGCAGACCTATTCCAAATGTAACTCTGGGTGGGTTCCGTCCAAATCAAGTAAAAATAAACAGTATTGGCATAGGAATTGATGATGAATCACTTGATTCGCTTAACTTAAATAGTTCGCAGTTTATGGTGGTTGGTGGTCAGACAAACGATGTCTATAATTTAATCGTAGATAGTGAAGGGGTTGTAATTAATTCTTCCATTATTAATCGAGCTGCTACTTCTTCCTATTCGAATGAATATGCTCTTTATGTGGACGGAAATATATTCGTGACGGGGAAAGTAGATACGAGTTCAGGTACATTAAGTAATATTGCCGGGGGTGGTGGAGGCGGTGGCGCGTTTGCTTGTAATTATTGGATGCCAGTGAGAAGAGATATTCCAAGTTCTACAAATATCTTTTATGACGGAAGAATCAATGTTGCCAACGAGGGCTTTAGTAGAAGCAACACCTATCGTGTAAATATTGTAGATAATGCGAATTATACGATCAATAATGCTCAATTTGCTATACAGAATCAGGTGGGTTCTGTTGCTCGCACAGCAATTCTTGGATATTCCAATCTTTCACCCGTTATCTTTAATAGCTCCAAAGCCCCCATTGAATTCCATGCTGGAAGGACACAATCGTACTTTGACAGCGTGTATAGAACATCAAATAATCTTCCTATTTATACATCCAATACCAATGCTCCTCATCTCGTAATCAATGCAGACGGGAATGTGGGTATTAAAGTAAGTCCAAATCCTCCCATTA
>Ga0209355_1000034_pt1 | contig 73548 bp, 64 predicted proteins | sample LauGreSBDMM110SN_3_FD_187563 | JGI IMG/M metagenome (GOLD analysis project Ga0209355, IMG submission 187563) | Freshwater lake microbial communities from Lake Michigan, USA - Sp13.BD.MM110.SN (SPAdes) (version 2) | ecosystem: Environmental > Aquatic > Freshwater > Lake | place: Lake Michigan... | reverse complement strand
GGCGGATTTGATCCATTCTGGGGCGGAGGCTTTGGTGGATGGGGCGGATTTGATCCATTCTGGGGCGGAGGCTTTGGTGGTTACGGCGGAGGTTTTGGTGGATGGGGCGGAGGTTTTGGTGGCTACGGCGGATGGAACCCCTACTATGCTAGTATGTGGAATCCTTATGGAAATTATTACCTAAATAATGGCATCTACGGAGGTATTTATGGTGGTATCCCAATGAATGTAAATAATTACGACAAACGAGTTCCAGTGCAACCCAATCGTACCAACTTAAATCCATACATGAAAAATATTGGACAATTTAAAAGAGTGGGTGATGTTAGAGAAAATGGCAATTTTGCAAATTCAAATAGCAATGGTAATATAGGTGCTAGATCAAATACACCAGCTGGATTTAGAAGCATCAATAGTAATTCAGCTTCCAGTAATAATACAGGCGCTAGTTTTTCAAGATCAAATAGCAACAACAATAGCAATAGTAATACCACACAACCAAGTTCAAGTAGCTTTGGTAGTTTAGTAAAAAGAGTCATGACCAGTAGTTCAAGTGCAAGAGCAGCAAACTTTAATAATTCTTCAAAAAATTATGCTGCACCTAATAATTCTAGTAACTCTTATCAAAATAGCACACCTAATAAAAACTCCTCAACGCCTAGCTATAGCGCACCAGCTTCTTCTGGAAGCGGATCTAGCGGTAGTTCTTCAGGAGGTGGTGGATTTATTGGCGGTGGAAGAACAAAAACAGGTGGTGGCAATTAATCACCACAAATAAATACGAGTTTCAAAAACAATTAATTAAACTCGTTTACAAAAAATAACATATCACTATGAAAAAAATATTACTGTTTAGTTTATTAGGATTCAGCTTAAACGCATTTGCACAAGATCCCGATGACGTATTAAAGTATTCTTGGTTTGCCCCGCATGGAACGCCAAGAAGCAATGCATTAGGCGGCGCGATGGGTTCACTAGGTGGAGATATGTCATCAACACATATCAACCCAGCTGGTTTGGGATTTTATAAATCAAGTGAATTTTTATTGACCTCAAAGTTTTCTAATAAAACAAATAGCGTTGATTATTTCAAAACCAACACATCCGTTTCATCCAACAAGCTAAACCTAGGTAACTTAGGGATTGTTTTAGCAGATGGTCGTAAAAAAAATAATTGGAGTAGTACTGCATTTGCAATTTCATACACACAAATTGCAGACTATAATAACCACTATGGGCTTTCAGGTAAAAACACCTACTCTAGTTTTACAGAAAAATTTGCAGACCAATTATATGATAGTGAGGCAAGCTTGACCGATGCGCAACAAAATTTTATTTACGGTAGTTCACTTGCTATACAATCCAAATTAGTGAATCCTATTTATGATGCAAATGGTTTTATTACAGATTATAGAACCACAGTCCCTATTGGCGCTTTGAATCAAAAAAACGATGTGGTAACCAAAGGCGGGTATAATGAACTTGCATTTGGCTGGGGTGGGAATATTGAAGATAAATTATACTTAGGGGCTAGTTTAACCATGCCCATGATCAACTTTAGTAAGACCAATTATTTTGGCGAAACTGGATATTTTGATTTTTACGAAGAAAGCAGTTCCAAAGGTTTTGGCTTAGGTGCTAAGTTTGGTTTGATTTATAAGGCGCAACCGTTTTTACGCTTTGGTTTTACGTATCACACCCCACAATTAATCAGCTTCAGGGATGCAATAAATGCCGAAATATATAGCAATGCTTTACCCAACGGATTAAGTTCCACTGATTTAATGAATAATTATAAAAATAATTTTTATCCAGCAAGTTACGACTACACAATGTCAACGCCTTCAAAGGCGATTGTTAGTTCAAGTTACTTTTTTGCGAACCCAAGCAAACCTACCCAACCCCTTGGTTTTATTAGTGCAGATATAGAATGGGTAAAATATGCAGGAACGCGTTTTTATTCCAATGACAATAACCAAGACGTAGTCAGTTATTACAATGATCTTAACTATATAATTAAAAATACCTATAAAAATAATATCAATATAAGAATTGGTTCAGAAGTGAAATTAAATGGCAATTGGATGGCTAGGGCTGGAACTGCCTACTATGGCTCCCCTTACAAAGATGGGGGCTTAAAAGCTTCTCAGTTTATTATAAGTGGTGGTATTGGTTACAGAACTGAAAAGCATTTTATTGATCTTACCATTATGAACACCATGGTGAAAGATGCCATTTTCCCTTATCGATTAACTGAGAAAAGCAGTTACTATGCCGATTACAAAGGCAACCATTTAATGTTTAATATAGGATATGGTATAAGATTCTAAACCAATTACATTCAATTATTTCGCCGCTGGCAGGAATGATGGGCATTATTAAAATTTAGATGCAACTAATAAAAAAAAGATCCGCCCCGAGTACTCGGGGCGGATCTTTTTTTAGCCTACCACTCAAACTATATTTTTGATTCCGACTACTTTAAATCGCCAATCTTTAAACCTTGATTCACTTTGATGTCCGTGTACTTCACATTAATTTTCATTGCACCCATGTCAATGATCATTTCAGAAGCCAACTGAATACCATTCACTGTTTGATAGGCGTTGTAAAATTGTTGCTGCGTAACTGTTCCACGACCAGGTACTTCCTCTGATTTAGAAGTTTTAACTAATAAATAGGTAGCGGCGTCATAAAAGCGGTGTGACACTTTTTTAGATGGGGTTGTAACCTCAACATCAATCGCATCCTTGCCATTTACTTTCTCTACCCCTACTACTTTTAAACCATAGCCTTTCGCTAAATACAATTGCTCTGGAGCGATGCTTGCCGACTCATCCAAACCTTCCTTCACCTCATCCGTGATAGGTGCTTCTTGGCCTTGTTGGCTTACGGAGTATTTACCATCCACAACTGCTTGTTTCATTAAAGCCATACCACCCATTGACATGGTTGTTACAGAATTTCCTGGAATAACAATTTTTTGAGACATATTTAATGATTGACCCATAATGTCTGCAGTACCATTTAAAGCTACATCTGTTACTTTGGCTATTGCTTCTGCTGATCCAATGGCAGCAATGGCTTTCGTCATTACCGATTGTGGTGTTAAAGATGCATCTGCTTTTGTTTCTGTTGGTGCCGCAATTTCATTTCCTTCAATATCAAAATATTTCACAGGACCATATTTATCCAAGCCTTTTGCAATTTGTTTTGCATTACCAACAATGACTATATGCATTTTTGATGTATTCAATAAAGCTTTAGCAGCCTCCTGCACTTTTTGGGCATCTACTGCTGCTAAATTGGTTAAATATTTTTGATAATAATCGGCAGGTAAATTGTTTTGAACAATACTTAAAGCAAAACCAGCAATGGTTCCTGGATTTTCTAAGGACCGCGCAAAACCACCTGATAAATAATTTTTCATTCTACTTAATTCCGCATCACCTACTTTTTCGTTAAAGATAATATTAATTTCATTTAATAATTCTTGCACTGAACTATCTGTTTTTTCATTACGAACAGAAGCTGCTGCTTGGAAAATTCCAACTTGACGACTTGGATTCAATGAGGAATAAGCACCATAAGTAAACGCATGTTTTTCACGAAGGTTAGCAAACAAACGACCTGAAAAACCACCGCCTAATATATTATTCATGACTGATCCTGCAATTACATTAGCGGAACCAGGAAGTAAATCAACAGTCGTTGCAATGGTTACCACACTTTGGACACTTGCTGGTCGATCAATAACCGCCACATATGTTTGACTTGGACTCACTGGCTTATCAAAATTTTGTTTCGTTGCAGTACCCTTCGCCCATGCTCCAAAACTTTTTTCTGCCAACGCTTTTGCAACTGCTGGTTCAATATCACCTACAAAAACCAAATAAGCCATATTGGGTTTCCAATAAGTACTCAAAAATGATTTAACATCATTAATAGTGATGCTATTCACAGTTTTAGTTGTCATCATTTCACCATAAGGGTGTGAAGCACCATACACTAACTTCTTCACTACATTTCCTGAAATTGCATCCGCATCATCTTTGTTTGATTCTATTGCTGACAATGTTTGCTTGCGAATTTTTTCCAATTCATCTGTTGCCAATGCAGGATGAAGTACTACCTCCGCCAGTAAGGACATTAATGTAGGAAAATTAGACTTAAGCGAGCTTACGGCTGCAGACTGACTTGAAGTTGACATGCTTCCTCCTAAAAATTCCACTGCTTCGTCTAATTGTGCTTTTGATTTAGTGGTGGTACCTCTTTTCAATAACTGCCCCGCCATTTCAGCAACGCCTGCTTTATCGCCTTCCGCGAAACCATCATAATCAAATGCAAGAGATGCAGTCACTCTTGGCAATTTTGTATTTTTAACAACAAATACTTGCATCCCATTCGCTAAGGTGAATTTTATTGGGTTGCCGATTTGTATTATTGGCGCTTTTCCTGGCGCTGGTGCTTTTGTACGATCTATTGTTTGTGCCATTGAAATTATTGGCAACAATAATAAAGCGATATATATCTGTTTTTTCATAAATTATATTTTTGTGTTGTGCAATTCATTTACGCAATTACTTTGTAGTAGCTTTTTCTTTAGGTACATAATAAAGAACAACACGATTGTCCTTGTTTAAATATTTTTTAGCCACATTTAATACATCCTGTCTGGTTACTTTATTATATTTATCCAATTCAGTATTGATTAAATTAGCATCTCCAAAATATACTTCATTATTGGCTAAGCTTTCAGCAATACCCGCCATTGTTCCATTACTCGTAACTATTTGTGTGGTGATTTGGTTCTTTACTTTTTGAAATTCTCTTTCGCCCACTAAATCTGTTTTTAAATCATTAACAATACTATCCATACTCAGTTCCAAGGATTCAATTTTCACACCCATGTTCGCAATGGCCAAAGTAATAAACAAACCCTCATCCTCATTAAAAAACGGTGCAGATTGCGCAGCCACTGCTTGTTGTTTTTTATCTACTAATGCTTTATTCATTCTAGATGATTCTCCACCTGATAAAATAGTGGACAACACATTAAAAGCATAATATTCATCGCCCCCTTGCTTTGGCGCTCTATAAGCTTGAAACACGCCTGGTAATTGAATATTATCTTGTATTACATCCCTTACTTCCCCTCCCAAGGCTGGCTCCTTAATAGTTGGTCTTGGAATTACATTTGCTCCTTTTTTAATAGGGCCAAAATAAGCTTCAATTTTCTTTTTCAAATCTGCCTTATTAAAATCACCTGCGATGGATAACACGCAATTGTTGGGCACATAAAAAGTTTTATAAAAATTAATGAACTCGTCTAATTTAGCTGCATTTAAATGATCCATACTTCCTATCGGAGACCATTGATAAGGGTGTACCTTAAAAGCGCGTTTTAACACTTCATTCAAAAAGGAACCATAAGGTCGGTTGTCCATTCTTTGTCTTTTTTCCTCTTTCACTACTTCACGTTGTGTGTTCACACCGATTTGTTCAATTTTTGCATGCATCATTCGCTCACTTTCTAACCACAAACCTAAATCCACTTGATTGGAAGGTAATAACTCAAAATAAAAAGTACGATCCTGTGAAGTATTTGCATTTAAGGCGCCACCTGCATTGGTGATATACTTATCAAACTCACCACGTTTGATATTTTCAGATCCTTCAAATAACAAATGTTCAAAGAAATGCGCAAAACCAGTGCGCGCTGTATCTTCGTTTTTGGAACCTACATGATAAAGAGCCGTCACTGCGACCACCGGTGCAGAATGGTCCTCATGTAAAATAACTTTTAAGCCATTGGGCAAAGTGTATTTTTCAAATTGGATGGTTTGCGTTTGTGCATTTACCATCGACAATGAAGAAATACCGACCACTGCCATTAAAATTCTTAGTTGCATAATTTTATGTTTGATGATTGATTGTTGATTTTATATTTAATATTTTTTTAAGTAGGATTCGTCTTGCAAAATTTGCAGTCAATTGCTCTCAAAAATATACGAACAATGTAGTATTAAAATTAGCTAATTAAAATAGTATTTTTATTTTTTAAATACTTATTTAATAAATATTTTACAATATCGGCCACTACCCGATTTGAGTAGCATTTATTTGATCGGACAGATGCCAAATAATTTCGGGGTCTTTTTTAAACCAGGTCATCTGTCTTTTCGCATAATGTCTGGTATTTTGTTGGATATTTTCAATGACTTTTTCCTTGGGTAGACTACTTTCAAAGTATGGCAACCATTCGCTATAACCCACTGTTTGCAAGGCGTTCAAATGAAACTGTGCTACTAATTCACGCACTTCTTGCTCCAACCCGTTTTCAACCATGGTTAAAACTCGTTGGTTAATGCTTTCATACAGTTGTTCCCTTGGTAATTCAAGTCCAATTTTAACAATTTTAAAAGGACGGGTTATTTTACTTTTTATTTGAAAACTTACAATGGAGGCGCCGGTCCCAAGGATAACCTCCAACGCGCGCATTAATCTTTGTGGATTTTGTTGCTCCCCCTTTACCCAATAAAGTGGGTCTTTTACGGAAACTTCCTTTTGTAACCACCTCAATCCTAGCTTTTCATATTGCTTTATAATATCCTCCCTAATGGCAGGATCAATGTCAGGTATCATATCTAGCCCTTCACAAAATGCTTTAATGTACAAACCTGTACCACCCACCATAACGACTGAATGATGTGTTTTAAATATTTCTTCCGTTTTTGCTAAAGCATAATTCTCAAAAACTTGTGCATTGATGGTATCATTTACGGAATGACTGGCGATAAAATGATGAGGGACTTTTGACAACTCCTCCAAACTGGGGCGTGCTACGCCAATATTTAATTCCGCATAACATTGTCTTGCATCTGCTGAAATTATTTCAGTTTTGAAATATTGTGCCAATGCAATGGCAAAACTAGTTTTCCCAACTGCAGTTGGACCTACAATGATGTATACAGTATTATTTGACAAGAAACTTTATTTGAAAATGAAATAAACAAATTGCAAGCTATTCAAAAGCGACAAAAGAAAAATTGATTTATTAAAAAATGGATGCGTTAAAACGCTTCTCCTTCAAAAAATTCGCCACCTTCTGCGTTACTATCTGAATCTTCTGTAGAATCATCATCCTCTTTATCATCATCCCCATCTTTATCATGATCTCCCTCTTCTGCATCTTCTCCTTCCTCGCCAAAGCCTTCCTTCGCTTCAGATAAATCATACTTTTCTTCAATATCAGCAAAGGTTTTACCCAACAATCCCTTTGTGCCATATTGCATAGGACCTACGCCTTCAATTCTTGATACGATGGGATATTCCAAAGACATATCTGCATCTGCATTTTTAATCACTTGAATCAATTCAATTAAAAATGTCCATGACTTTACAAAATCGTACAAAAAAATAAAATGCTGATTGGTATCAATAATTTCTGAACCAATCGTTGTTTCCTCCATTAATAAAGGCGGTGCAACATATTCTTTTTCATAGACCGCTTTACTAATCTCACGCCCTCTTTTCCAAATATCATTACTTCTAAAAAAAGTAGCATCGTGTTTTTGATCAAACTCAAAGGCTTTTAAAATGATATTATTTAATTCAGTAAAATTTTGGGTATGTTTCACGACCACATCTCGATATATCGCATCATCCTCCTCCCAATAAACCCTAAATTTTAAAAATGCCATATCGCTTTTTTTAGAACTGCTAAAATACTATTTATTAGCTTGATTTAAATGATTTTAGACAACTAAATCATTTAATTATTTACTTGGTTTTAAACCTATTTTTGCGGCTTGTTCAAGCATAAAAGAATAAGCTGCTTCATACTCATTGGTGATGAGGCCATCGAGTATTGCTTCCCTTATGGCATCCTTAATTACGCCCACTTCACGGGAAGGGGTAATGTTGAATAATTCCATAATAAGTTCTCCTGAAATGGGTGGTTGCCAATTGCGCACTTTATCTTTTTCCTCCACAGCAACCAATCTTTGTTTCACAAATTCAAACCCCTGTAAATAACGCCTCACTTTTACTTGATTCTTACTAGTTATATCAGCCGAACATAAAACCATCAAATGGTCAATATCATCGCCTGCATCAAATAACAATCGTCGAATGGCACTATCGGTTACATTGTCTTTTGTTAATGATATGGGGCGTAAATGTAAAGCCACTAATTTTTGAACCATTTTCATGTGTTCATTTAAGGGTAATTTTAGTTGCGTGAAAATTTTGGGTACCATGCGCGCACCCACTACTTCATGGCCATGAAAAGTCCATCCAAATCCTTTCTCAAATTTTTTAGTTCTTGGTTTTGCAATGTCATGCAACACGGCTGCCCATCTTAACCAAATGTCATTCGAATTCGCCGCTACATTATCCAATACTTGTAGGGTATGAGAAAAATTATCTTTATGCCCAATACCATCCAATGTTTCAGCCCCTTCCAATTGTAAAAATTGCGGAAAAATATACGCCAATAAGCCCGCCTCTTTTAATAAGTACCAACCCTTTGATGGTACCGGTGTGTTCATTATTTTTTGTAGCTCATCTGTAATTCTTTCTTGTGAAACTATCTTGATGCGATCCGCCATTTTTTTGATTGCGGTAAATGTTTCCTCAGTAATCGTAAAATTTAATTGCGTAGCAAATCGAATCGCGCGCATCATGCGAAGCGGATCATCATCAAATGTTTGTTCAGGTGCTAAAGGCGTTTTAATAATTTTTTGTGCAATATGTAACATGCCCTCAAATGGATCCACTAAATTTCCAAAATTTTCATCACTGATGTCAATGGCTAATGCATTGATCGTAAAATCTCTCCTATTTTGATCATCTTCAATTGTACCCACGGTAACACTTGGCTTACGACTATCCCTGGAATAACTTTCCTTACGTGCTCCTACAAATTCAACTTCCACATCCGAAAATTTAATTTGCGCGGTACCAAAAGTTTTAAAAAGTGCAACAGGCGGCTTTGGATTAAATTGTTTTGCTACTTCATTGGCCAATTGCATGCCATCGCCCAAACAAACAATATCAATATCCTTGGTGGGGCGATCCAAAATTTTATCACGCACAAATCCTCCCACTGCAAATGCTTGCGTGTTTAATGTTGCTGCTGCTTTAGCAACCACCTTAAAAAGGGCTATTTCTTTATCTGTAAAATGGATGGCCATGGATGCAAAAGTACTAATGTTGTTCCACTTGTAACAATGGGGCTATTAATTGGTCCATTTTAATCGTTTTGGCGCAATCAAAGTGTTTTAAGGGACATTGCTTTTTACCATGTATACAACAAGGACGGCATGCAAGTGCCTCATTTGTTTGAACAATGAATGACCCATCAGACAATGGACCAAAGCCAAAATTGGGTAAGGTAGAACAATAAATCGCTACTACAGGTGCGTTCACCGCAGAAGCAAAATGCATGGGTGCAGAATCGTTGACATAATTGAGTACTGCTTTTTTTTGCAAAGCTGCTGAAGCTAAAAAACTTAATCGGCCTGCTAAATTCACTACCGACTTACGATTTATTTTTTGTAAAATTTGGTCACACAACAATTTATCACCTGGCCCACCGATTAAATAAATTGGGCCCTTAAAGGGGAGTTCATTAATCAAGTCCACCCATTTTTCTATTGAAAATTGTTTTGTAAACCAAACCGATGCTGGCGCAATACACAAATAAGGTAATTGCTGATAACTACTTACTGCTAATTCATCAGCGGCAGTAGGATATAATTTAGGCATCGCCACTTTCGTCACGAACAAGGAACTTAATAACTGATGATTCCGATCAATTTCATGTTGCCCCTTTTCCGAAAACTGATGCACAACCGCATGTGTAAATAAAAAGGAAAATGGATTTTTATCAAAGCCAATTTTAATTTTTGCTTTTGAAAATGCTGTCCATGCTCCAGTGGCCGCGAATCTTTGTGCGTTCAACACCACATCATATTGCCTGGATCTAATTTTAAAAAGCAGCCCTAACCAGTTTTGGTATTTGTTATTTTTTTTATCCCAAACAAGTACTTGATTTAAAAAGGGGTGGGATTGAAACAGGGATTCATTGCCTTTTCTAACCAAAATATCAATCTTTACTTCTGGAAATTGTTGATGCAAGTTTTCTATCAACGATGTTGCCAATACAACATCACCAATGAAAGCAGTTTGAATCACCAATATTTTTTTCATGAAGTGAATTTAATATAATAAAACGAATACGAACATAAAGCTATGCGCGAATAATAACAAGATTACCTTGGGCATCCCACTTTACAATTGCAGAGGGTTGTTTAATTTCGTTGTCATCTTGCTTGTATTTGACTACATAATCTACCCCTTCGATTATCTCCAACGAAATATCATTGAAACACATCGGTGTTGGATAACCAGAAATATTAGCGGATGTACTTACAATTGGTTTTCCAAATTCTTTAATTAAACTTTTACAAAAAGGATCCTTGCAAATACGAATCGCAACAGAACCATCCTCCCCTATTAAATTAGAAGCTACATTTTTCGCCTTTGGATAAATCACAGTCGTTGGCTTGTGTATGCCTTTTATGTAATCAAAAATTGGAAATGATTGATCTTCCACATAATTCAATAATTCAGTTTCATCTTCCAATAAAACAATCATTGCTTTACTTTCAATCCGATTTTTTAAAGTGAAAATTTTATTAACTGCTGCTTCATTTGTGGCATCGCAACCAATTCCCCAAACCGTATCTGTAGGATATAATAGTATACCGCCTTTTTCAAGGATGGACAGGCCCGCTTTAATATCAGCATGATTTTGAAACATGCTGCAATTTAAACAATACCAATAATAAAAAGTTATTCTTTAATGTGTAAAACAAACTTATTAAAATAGTTGGCTAGCATGTATTTTTGTTAAAATTTGAAAATCATGGAAATCAAAGACACCATTAATGAGGTTTGGAATGACCGCAGTTTATTGAAACAAGAAGCGTATAGTAATGCTATAAAATTAGTGATTGAGGAAGTGGATAAGGGTCGTTTAAGAGTAGCGGAGCCACAAGGAGACAGCTGGGTAGTGAATGAATGGGTAAAGCAAGCAATTCTCATGTATTTCGCAATACAACCCATGCAAACTTGGGAACTAGCACCCTTCGAGTTCCATGATAAAATGTTACTTAAATCAAATTATGCAGCTTTAGGGGTAAGGGCTGTGCCACATGCAGTAGCAAGATATGGCGCTTACTTGGCTAAAAATGTTGTTTTAATGCCGAGCTATGTGAATATTGGCGCCTTTGTAGATGAAGGAACTATGGTGGATACTTGGGCAACTGTTGGAAGTTGTGCTCAAATTGGTAAAGGCGTTCATTTAAGTGGTGGCGTAGGTATTGGCGGGGTATTAGAGCCTTTGCAAGCAAGTCCTGTTATTGTTGAAGATGGCTGCTTTATTGGGAGTAGATGTATCGTAGTAGAAGGGGTACATTTAGAAAAAGAAGTGGTATTGGGGGCAAATGTGGTATTAACCCAAAGCACTAAAATTATTGATGTAAGTGGTGCAAATCCAATTGAATATAAGGGCCGCGTTCCAGCGCGTAGTGTGGTAATTCCTGGAACCTATCGCAAAACATTCCCAGCTGGCGATTACCAGGTAAGCTGTGCATTAATCATTGGCCAAAGAAAACCAAGTACCGATCTAAAAACAAGCTTAAATGACGCCTTGCGTGATTTTAATGTAGCTGTTTAAATTTAGCCATTATTGTTAAAAATTTGGGGCGACCAGAACGAATTCCGACCACCCCGATTATCCTTCCCCCAAAGGATAAAAAACTTTAATATTCAATATTTTATTAATATATAAATAAAATTTATTTATTATAATTCAAATATGAATGATTAATTTAAATTTCTTCTAATATTTATTAAACTAAGTGATGAATTTTTAATTAATTTCATAGATAACTAATAAACAGTATATTACACATTAATAATTTATATTATTTTAAAAAATAGATTAGAAATTAACTATTTATCGCAGTTTTTATTATTTTCATTCAATGAAACCTGCGATTCTACTCCCTCTTTTCTTATTACTTTATGGTCTAAATGTTACCTTTAGTCAAAATCAAAAAACTAAAAGCACCATAAGTGAGACAGAATCCGCATTACTTGACCTCATTTCTAAGGATACTATCAACCCACTTCAAATTAAGCTAGATGGGGATGTTTTTAAATTTGGACTACAGGTGCTCACTAATTCTAAAATCTCCTTATTAAAAAATAAAAAGGAAATTTATATCCAACCCCTTGGGACTGGGAAACTATATCAGGTTGTAAAGGAACAAAAAGGGGGGCAACAAAAAAATACATACCAACTAACCAGGATTGATTCCACCTTTTTTAATGGTGCTAATTTTCATGCAATTAATTTTTTCATGAATGATACCTTATTCCAATATGGTGGCGATGGCTATTGGCATGTAAGAGGCATTGTTACTTACTTTAGTAAAAAAACACATGAATGGGAATTATACAATAGTAGCAGGTTGGTGGTTGCCTTAGATGACGAAAACTACAATATAGTTTATCATATTGATAAAAATAACAACAGAATATATTTATCAAATGCATTCTCACAATTTGACTTCCCCAATACCTTTAATCTAAAAACTATAGATAGTGTTTATGAATTTGATACGCATACCCATCAATGGACAACCTTAGGACATACCAACCCTAAACTAACCTCCATTATTGAAAGTGCTGGAACAAGCCATTACCAGATGAATAATTATAGTGTTATTCAAAACCAGCTTGAACTTCTTTGGGCCGATTTTGGCGCTAATACATTTGGAAAATTTGATAAAAAATCAAATAGCGAATTCAAAGAAACCTGGCTTAGCATTTATTTGAACAATACCAACTACCAAGGCTTACAATTTTGCTTAGGCAATACCTTGTACCTCACTAAATTGGATGAACAAGGAATATTTAGTTATAAAACTTTTGATATCAGCAAAGCCCAGTTTGACCTAAGTGATCAAAATCCAATCTACCTGCCAACCAACCAACTGTTACAACTATTATCACATCATATTATTGACATCGCCTTATACATCGTTTTAGCTTTAGTTACAATTGCCATTACCATTTATTGGTTAAAAAGACGAAATACAAAAAATGTATTGCATAAAGAAGTATCGCATATTTTAAACAATCATTTTTTTGAATCTTTAACGGTGATTGAAAAAGAATTAATTGAAGTGCTATACGAATATCATTTGAAGGGATCATTGATTTCAACCAAACTGATCAATAAAATTATTGGGGTACAAAACAAGGATGTGATGACCCAAAATAAAAATAGAAGTGACTACTTTTTAAAAATAAATCAAAAATTTAAATTTGCTACCCATAAAGAATTGCCTTTAATTATCAAAACAAGGGATGGCTTAGATAAGCGGCAATTTAATTACGGATTACAAGAAGCTTATTTGAGCGAATTGGCTATTTTAATAAGGAAATAGTGCTGCTATAGGATCGTATGCTAAATTTAATATTGCATTTAATGATGACTAAACCACCATTAAACTACAACCTCGACGATCACTGGCATCTACCCTACCTAATACTTGGAAACTTCCGTCTTCATTAATTTCCCCCAAATCCTGCGTGGCAATAAATGAGCAACTGTATATATTGGCCAGGTCAATAATATGTAGCACACCCCTTCCAATACTTTTTAACAAACTTGGGTCATCCTCATCACTCACCAATACTTTCATCCAAGGAGGACAGGTAAAAAGGCCATCACCATGCGAATACGCCTGACTTAATAATTCAGTCATCCCATATTCAGCATGTATTTTTTGCACACCTAATTGTGTGCCTAATAAATGATGTAGTTCCATTTTAGTCAACTCTTGCTTTCGCCCTTTCATCCCACCTGTTTCAATAATAATTGTATTATTTAGTTGCTGCGGAAAAGCAGCGCTAAAATCAATCAATGCAAAACTGACGCCAATCAACCAAACTTTTTGTTTTTGAAATGCTAGTTTTTTTAAGACTTTATCTAATGAAGCAAAATCGTCCAAATAAAAACCACTATCAGGATGATAAGATTTTTTAATTAAATCATCCACCATGTATACCAAAGACGAATGATTACGTTCTAAGTAAGATGGTAGCAGTCCAATCACACAGTAATCAGTGGGTGCTCCATAAAATAATTGAAAGCATTTTAAAAAACTTGCCTCATAAATGGCCGTATTACTTAACCAGTGTTTGCTAACCACATCAATTGTGGTACCACTACTTTCAAATAAAGTGCTGGGCTGATCACCGATAAAAACGTCATGGGTCTTGAAAAAGGAAATAGGCAAGAATGGAATCTGATTCATCTCCTTAGGTATTTTTTCATCTTTCGCCATTAAATTTACCCATTGCTTGTATACTGGATTGTGTTGCACCTGCCATTGAAACAATTTTTTACAGGTGGGTAAAAACTGCTCATTGGATAAGGTCCATAAACTTTCAATAGCAAAAGGTGGCTGAATCAAAATGACTAATTTGGTCAAGGCAAAAATAGAATAATAAAGCCACAAAATTGCGCCTGTCAGCCAATGAGAGGATATCGTAATTAGTAGTATATTGCAAGGGTAAAATTTAAATATTTTTTATGGCAAAAGCGACATCAAAAAAGGGCAGAACCCCAGCAAAAAAGGAATTAATTAATGCGACCTCCTATGCATTCTTAAAAACATATATCAATAATGCTTCTCCTGTTGGCTTTGAAACAAGTGGACAAAAGCTTTGGTTGGAGTATATCAAACAATATGTTGACACTACATTTACAGATCCTTATGGCACTGCAGTGGGCGTCATTAATCCGGATGCACCTTTTAAAGTGGTGATAGAAGCACATGCCGATGAAATCAGCTGGTTTGTTAACTATATCAACGATCAAGGTTTGATCCATTTAAAAAGAAACGGTGGCGTGGATCATCAAATTGCCCCGTCCATGCGTGTTTGGATTCATGGGAAAAAAGGACCCGTAAAAGCAGTGTTTGGATGGCCCGCTATACATACTAGATTAAGTAATCCGGAACAAAAAGAACCGCAACCAAAAGTGGATAATTTAACCTTGGATTGTGGTGCAAGATCTAAAAAAGAAGTTGAATCCTTAGGTATTCATATTGGATCGGTGGTGACTTATGAAGAAGGCTTTGATGAACTCGCAAATAATTTTATTATTGGCCGTGCATTTGATAACCGCGTTGGTGGTTTTATGATTGCTGAAGTTGCACGCATATTAAAAGAAAATAAAAAGAAACTTCCATTTGGTTTATATATTGTAAACGCGGTTCAAGAAGAAATTGGCTTACGTGGTGCTGAAATGATTGCACGTCGGATTAAACCTAATATTGCCATCATTACTGATGTAACACATGATACGCATACACCGATGATTAGTAAAGCCATTGAAGGTGATATTCAATGTGGCAAAGGACCCTCACTTGCCTACGCGCCTGCCATTCATAATAAATTATTAGCAATTGTTGAAGCAACAGCAAACACAAAAAAAATCCCAGTACAGTTTAGAACATTAAGCAGAAGCACAGGAACGGATACTGATAGTTTTGCATACGCGAATGATGGTTGTCCTTCAGTTCTCATTTCCTTGCCATTAAGATATATGCATACGACCGTTGAAATGATTCATAAGAAAGATATTGTGGATACAATTCAATTAATGTATGAAACATTATTAACCTTGACGCCTAAGACAAACCTAAGCTATCTATAATGTCTAGTACCCCCATTAAAATTGCTATCATTGACATGTATGATGATACCAGTAATTTGGGGATGGCATGTATTGTAGCTATCATTAAAAGTTGGAGTAAGCAGCGGAATATTGATATGGAATATCAAGTATTTCCCCTCCGACATCAAGGTCAAATTCCAGACCACAATTTTGATATTTACCTATCCACTGGCGGTCCTGGATCCCCCATTGATTCAGTAGGCAGTCCATGGGATAACCTATATGTAAAATGGTTACAGGATATGCTTTCGCAAAAAAAACCTGTATTACTCATTTGTCATAGTTTTCAAATAGCATGTCGACATTTTAATTTTGGGAATATTTGTTTACGGAAATCAACACAAATTGGCGTACTTCCCGTGCACCCATTAGTAGCTGATCCTATTTTTGCAAATTTGAATGATCCATTCTATACTTTAGAAAGTAGACTTTATCAAATCATTGAACCAAATGATAAAAATATAAATGCCTTAGGCGCAAAAATTATTGCGCTAGAAAAACATCGTCCGCATGTGCCCTTAGAAAGAGCTATTATGGCAATAAAGTTTAGTGATACAATGTATGGGGTACAATTTCATCCAGAGGGAGAAAAAAATATTTTGCTAGATTTTTTTAATGAAGAAAAAATGAAAATAAATATAATTGATAAATTTGGAGAACAAAAATGGGAGGTAATCATTAGCAACTTGAACGATTCAGAAAAATTACCAAAAACGCATGCACATTTTATTCCAAATTTTCTGAACCTCGCTGTTGGAAATTAATTAAACTAAAAGCATGATCCCATTATATAGAAAGCAATTTAATGCGGAATTTAACGAAACTAAATATCAGGAATACCTCAATTATATCAATGCGTTATATCCGAATTCAGTTGGTTTTAGAATTGCAGAAACCCCAATATTTCTCCCCGCCACATTTAAAATCCAATTACTCGAAGTGGGCGATTATGTGTGTTCTCAAATTTTAGCTGCTGATTTTACATCCAAAACGGAAAAATCCTTACGAAATACAAGCATCACCCCCAATGAAATTGGCCTTCCCGAATGTATTGTGATGGATTTTGCTATTGCCAATAATGATCAAAACGAAATTGTTCCTGCCTTAATTGAACTTCAAGGCTTCCCCTCCTTATTTGCCTTTGAAGTACTTCAGGACGAGGCGTTAAGAAATAGTTATACAATACCTGAAAATGTGACCCCCTATTTAAATGGCTATACTAAGGAAAAATACCAGCGACATTTATCCACTATAATAAAAGGGGAACAAGGGGAACATACTGTTTTACTTGAGCTATATCCTGAACAACAAAAAACAAGAATTGATTTTTATTGCACGCAACATTATTTAGCTATTCCTGTTGTTTGTATTACGGAAATATTTAAAAAAGGAAATTCGCTGTATTACCAACGTGAAGGGATCGATATCAAAATTGACCGAATTTATAATCGCATAGTTGCAGATGAATTAAAAAAGCAGTCAGCCGAAATCAATGAAAAAGCAGCAATTTTATACACCGACCTTGATGTGAGATGGGTTACGCACCCCAACCATTTTTTTAGGATAAGTAAGTACTTGTTACCCTTTTTACAGCATGATTGGATACCTAAAACACAATTTGTAGATCAAATCGAAAGCATTCCCCATCATTTAGAAAACTATATACTAAAGCCCTTATTTTCTTTTGCAGGACAGGGAGTTATTATAGATGTTCAAGCCTCCGATTTTGCATCCATGACCGATCCTTCAAATTGGATAATGCAAGAAAAAGTAACCTATGCGCCATGCGTTGAAACACCAGATGGTTTTGCTAAAGCAGAAATAAGACTATTTTATTTTTGGGATAAGCCCACACAAAAATACATCGCCACCTTGAATTTATGCAGGTTAAGTAAAGGGAAAATGATTGGCGTAAATTATAACCAAACTGCCACCTGGGTAGGTGGCAGTTTGGCATATTTTGAAAAATAAATTTCAGGACAATCCCGATCAGTTAATCTTCAGAACTATTTTTTAATTTCATTAATAAGGTATAGGCATTTTTCAAAACGATGTCCTGCCCTTGTAAATTTGTTTTTACTTCAATAAAACCATTAGTCGTTACCCCTAATGCTACTGCAACTAATTTGTAAGATTGATCCGGTTGCTTAACAAATACAAAGGGTTTGTTTTCCCATTTAACGATTGATTCTTCAGGCAAGGCGTCCACTTTTGCATTATTTAAGGAAATTTCAGCGCTAACATAAGTGCCAGGATATAAACGCACATTTTCATTGACTAAATGGCAATGCACATCCGTGGTCCTTTCTTCATTTATATTTGGCGTAATGACTGCAACATGCGCCGTATGCTTTTTTGACAAATCATTATTAGTCGTAAATGTCACTTCATTCCCTATTTTCAAGTTTAAAACATCATTTTCGTAAACAATTAATCTTAGGTGCAAATCACTTGGATCGACAATCTCGAATAAAACATCGGTGGGCGTAACATACTTTCCAATATTAACATTCACCTTAGTCACATACCCATTAATAGGCGAATTAAAATTGATCGCTCTAGAAATAGTAGTTTCATTTAATTGAGCTGGATCGATGCCGATTAGCTTTAATTTTTCTTGCAATGATTTGACTAAATATTTTTGACTCTCAAAATCACTTTTAGCCAATTGATATATTTTATCACTGGTGGATTTGGTCGCATTTAAATCACGCTGTCTAATATAATCAGCTTCTAAATAGGCGAATCTGCTTTTAGCTGTTAAATAATCCTGTTGTAGTTGGATATAAATCGGATCTTCAATAACCGCAAGTAAGGCGCCTTTTTTTACAAACATGCCTGGAATTAAGTTCGTTTTTTTCAAGTATCCTCCTAAGGGGATACTAATAGAAACAATATTACTAGGTGGCACATCAATTAAACCATTCACTTTTAAAATTTGGTGCATATCCTTGTTTTGAACCTGACCAATAATTAGGTTCGCCGATTTTAATTGTTCCCCTGTTAAAGTAACTAGGTTTTGTATAGCACTGTCCTGTTTTGCTTGACTAGTTACTAATTTTTGTTCCTCTTTTTTATTTGCAGTACATGCCAGCATTAAACTAATCCCTGCAATGGCGAAAATTTGATTTGATTTCATAAATATTTTTTTCATTATTTGGTAGCAGTTAATTTTTCTAATTCAATCGCATTTTCATTTAATTGTAGAATATAATTTAAATATTCACTTTTTATTTGAATTGCCTGATTTATAATCATCACCCATTCTAAATAAGTAATCTCCCCTGCATTCATTTTTCGTCCAGCAGTTTCAATGAGTAGCACGGCATTAGGTAACGTGTTTTTTTCATACGCCATCACTAATTTCTTATTTTGGAGATACGAATTGAGTAAGTTTTTCAAATTCGAATTTAATTGCTGCTGGAGTGCTATGTTTTCTAATTTGTTTTGTTCAATTTGAACTTTACTAGCAGCAATTTTTGATTTTTGCGCTGTTGAAAATATAGGAATGGATAACCCTAGGTTGATTGCACCAAATCGATGATTACTCCCAAAATAGGATTCACTCCCTTGAGTAGTAGGCTGCCAACCAATAATAGTGGATGAGTTATAACCAACATTGAAAGCGGGTTGTAGTTTGCCCTTCTCAAGTTTCTGTTGATTTTCAGCTAAGACTACTTTTTGTGCACCCATTTGAACGATGGGCGTTTGCTGTACCGCATATACATCCGGCAATTGCGCCAATAATATTTCTAATTTTACTGAAGCAGGTTCAAAAGCCTGCGTGCTATTTAGCAAATAATTAAACTCATTGATACTGTTTTCGTAAGATAACGTAAGTGTTTGTAATTGATTTGAAATTTGCGCCAACTGACTTTCAGCTGTTACTTTTTCTAAAACATCAGCACCTCCAGCATTATAACGCTGATTTGCTTTAGTTACAAAAGCACTATAAATACTATCCGCCTGCATAAGTAGTTGCTTTTTATTTTGCAATACCAATAGCAGATAATACTTATTTTTCACCAATGATTTTAATTCAATTTCATTGGTTAATTTACTTAACTCACTCATCAACAGGTTTGATTTATTGATAGCTCCCTGACTTTTGTATACACTAGGGAATTGGATATTTTGAGATATCAAAATCCGATTATCATTTTGAAAGCTATTGATTTTTCCATAGCCAAAATCGAATAAAGTTTTATCAATATCTACATTACTCTTCCTTAAGGCTTTGTAATAATCCACATTCAAGTTAGATGCGCGCAATGCGGTATTATTTTTTAAGGCGGTATCGATTGCCGCAGTAAGGCTTATTTTATTTTGTGCAAAACTTGCTTGCCCAAATAATAACAAAATCAAAATAGTGATTGATGCATTTTTATTCATTGTCAAATATTTTATTCCTTTTTCAAAAAGCAAATACATCACGGGTAGTACAAATAACGTTAACAACGTTGAAATAATTAATCCACCAATAACAACCGTTGCCAATGGTTTTTGTACCTCGCCTCCTGCGCCTGTGCTAATGGCCATTGGAATAAACCCAAGAGCAGGAACAAGGGCGGTCATTAATACGGCTCTTAATTTGGATTTAGTCGCATGAATCACAATACGTGTTATATCATGCCAGCCCTCCGATTTGAGCCTATTAAACTCAGTCACTAATAAAATACCATTCAATACCGCAACACCAAACAAGGCAATAAACCCAACGCCTGCAGAAATGCTAAACGGCATGCTTCTTGCCCATAGCGCCATGATCCCTCCCATTGCAGATAATGGTATGGCCGTATAAATAAGCAATCCCTGTTTGACAGAACCAAAGGCAAAATAAAGTAATAAGAAAATAAGGAATAAGGCAATAGGAACTACGATGCTTAGTTTGTTTTTAGCAGCAGTCATGTTCTCAAAAGAACCCCCATATACAATAGTGTACCCTTTTTGTAATTTTAGTTGTTGTCCAATTTTTGTTTGAAGTTCATTCACAATGGTTTGTACATCACGGCCATTAATGTTAAAGCCAACGATGATGCGTCGTTTCGTATTTTCTCTTTGAATTTGATTAACGCCTTCAATTTCTTCAATACCCGCAACAAAGGACAAAGGAATTTGCATACCATTCGCGGTGGTTATGTTTAAGTTTTGAATATCGGCTAAACTTTTTCTTGATTCACCATCAAGACGTACGACCATATCAAATCTTTTTTCTTCTTCATAAACCTGACCTGCAATTTGTCCGGCAAATGCACTGTTCACTACCCTGTTCACGTCTTCTACATTTAAACCGTATTTCGCCATACCATCTCGATTGTATTTAATCACCACCTGCGGCATCCCTGTCACTTTTTCTTCATAAATATCAACAGCACCATCCACCGTTTGAATGATCTGATTTAATCGGGCGGCATAGTGCGTAAGTGTGTCTAAGTTTTCTCCAAATATTTTACAGACCACATCCTGTCTTGCCCCAGTCATTAATTCATTAAATCGCATTTGCACTGGGAATTGAAAACCGACTGTTATGCCTGGGACCTGCTCAAGCACTTTTGTCATTTTCATACTTAATTCACCAAATGATTTCGCAGAAGTCCACTCATTTTTATCTTTCAAAATTATCATCATATCTCCTGCTTCAAATGGCATTGGATCCGTTGGAATTTCGGCACTACCAATTTTCGTTACAATTTTTTCTACTTCAGGAAAATTTTGAAGTAATAACTTGGTCGCCTTTTGCGTGGACTCAATTGTATTATTCAAATTACTTCCAGTTAATACCCTTGTCTCAACTGCAAAATCACCTTCTTCTAACAGTGGTATAAATTCACCTCCCATATTCATTAACAAACCAACAGAAACGAAAAATAATAGGACGGTTACACCAATGACTGTCTTTGGTATTTTTAATACCATTTTTAAAAATGGCTGATAAGATCGTTCTAACCAAATCATTAACCTATCTGTTATATTTTTTTTATGATTAAGTTTTTTATTTAAAAATAAAGCAGCCATCATAGGCACATAAGTAATCGATAAAATAAATGCACCGAAAATGGCAAAAGCAATAGTGAATGCCATTGGTTTAAACATCTTCCCCTCAATACCTTCCAATGACAAAATAGGGATATATACAATTAAGATGATGATTTGACTAAACACGGCCGACTTAATCATGGATCCTGTTGACTTACCCACTTCTTCATCCATCTCACCTTGATTCACACTAACTAATGTTCTAAAATGTTTCGAATGAGCAAATCGGTGTAGAATAGCTTCTACCACAATCACTGAACCATCTACAATTAATCCAAAATCAATGGCACCTAATGACATTAAGTTCCCACCCACACCAAATAAGTTCATCAAAATAATTGCAAACAACATGGATAATGGTATCACTGATGATACAATTAAACCAGCCCTTAAATTTCCAAGAAAAAATACAAGCACAAATATTACAATTAAGGCACCTTCCAATAAATTGGTTTCTACTGTTTTAATTGCATTGTTGACCATCTTAGTTCTATCCAAAAAAGGTTCAATCACCACACCCTCTGGTAACATTTTTTGAATTTCAGCAATCTTATCTTTTACCCTATTCACCACCAAGGATGAATTTTCACCCTTCAGCATCATTACTACTGCACCAGCCACTTCCCCTTCATCATTATAGGTCATTGCACCATAACGAATCGCTGCTCCTAATTGAACTTTGGCAATATCTCTAATTAATAGCGGATTCCCATTAGACATTTGCTTAACCACAATTTTTTCAATGTCATCAATATTAACCGTCAAGCCTTCACTTCTTATGTATAATACAGTAGGCCCTTTTTCAATGTAAGCACCGCCCGTATTTTGATTGTTTTTTTCTAATGCAGAAAAGATATCAGAAATGGTAAGACCATAGGATTTTAATTGATCCTGACGAACTGATATTTCATACTGCTTTAACTTACCGCCAAAACTTGCTACTTCAGCAACGCCAGGTGTACCAATCAATTGTCGTCTAACAATCCAGTCCTGAATTGTTCTTAACTCCATGGCATCAAACTTTGATTCATACCCTTTTAATGGCCTAACTACGTATTGAAATATTTCACCCAATCCTGTTGATACGGGCGCTAATTCGGGTGTACCTGTGCCTGGTGGAATATCCTGCTGTACCTTTTGCAGTTTTTCACTTATTTGTTGCCTTGCCCAGTAAATATCAATTTTATCTTCAAACACAATAGTAATCAATGAAAGCCCAAACCTTGAGAAGCTTCTTATTTGCTTCGTGCCAGGAATACTACTACAAGCTTGCTCAATAGGAAAAGTGACCAACCTTTCAATATCAGTTGCGCCAAGTGAGGGCGATACGGTAATTACTTGTACTTGATTATCCGTGATATCTGGAACCGCATCTATAGGCAATTGTGTTACCTGATAGGCGCCCCATCCAATAAGCGAAACCACAAACAATCCAACGATTAACTTATTCTTTATAGAATAGGTTATGATTTTATTTAACATAAATATTTCTAATTCAAATAGTAAAAGATAGCATAAATAAATTATGCAAAAAAAGAAGTATGGAAATAAAAATTAAGCACGCGGTGGCTGAAAAATATTATCTAATTTATTAGATGCATAATCTCGATCATTATACAATGGGTGCTCTTTTTGAGATGTAAACAACACAATAGGTTCCACAATTAACTTCGCAATAAAATAACTATCAAAATTCAACAAGGAAACGGTTCTGTTAGATGATTTAAAAGGCAATTGCATATCCTGTTGATAATCTGAATCGTAGGTAGCAGTGGTGAAATAATGAATATCAATAAATTTAGAAAAACTTAATTGTTGATCAAATTTCTGATGCGTTTTATAATGCTCAAATAAAAATGGCAATTTCAGCAATTGGTATGCTTCCGTAGCCCCTAAAATATAGAGTGCAGTCAAAAATATAGTAGTCGCTTTTCTCACTTTCTAAAGTTAGCGATTTTTCCCAACTTTTAAACCCAAGTATCCTATAAATAACCAAATAGCAAAGGGGTCTTACCATTATATAAAAAGCAATACTATCAGCGATTTATGCAATGATGGGATCAAAATTAATTGATAAAATTCCACCATACACCTACCCTAAACCACAAACTATTGGTGGGGTAATTTTGGGCTGAGAAATTATAGGAAGGGCCTAATTTTTCATTGGTCGGAATAAGGGTATTCAAGTTTTCTAGTCGAATATACGCCTTCAATCTTTTGATCATGAAATGCAAAAAAGCATTGGCAACAGGCCTATTCGTTAATGTATAATTATTCTGCGTGTAAAATTGTCCAGTAAACGGCATATACCCATCCGCTTTATAAGCGGTATGATAAACTAATTCAAGCCCAGTAGACAAATTTAAATTTTTATAAAAATTACCCTCAAATGCCAAGCGTTGTCTGGTCAATAATAAGGGCACATGAATGGGGCTTGATTGATCAACCAATTGCACATTTAACTGGTTGTACCAGTTCCAATGCGTTGATAACTTTAGTTTTTGCTCTGCTTGAATGCGTAAATAACTGATAGCACCCGTGTATATATTGGCCTTATAACCATCAGAGAAATAATTATAATTATTGATCAATTGGTAATTCACTTGCGCAAGCCATTCTGATTTATAATTACCAATGACACCCATTAAGTCAATGGTGTTTTCTTTTTTGATACCTGTAAGTCCAATAATTGGAAACTGTGTACGACCCAATAAATTAGCCGAGGGTGTTCGGTTATAATTTTGGAAAGATACCTTCATATAATTCCCCTTCGTATTCAAAATTCTTGACAAATAAACCTTGGCTTCGTAATCACCAGAATGAAAGCCATTTATATATAACTTTCCAGAAGCCAACATATCCCATAACTGATTCCTTGTTTTATTTTTATACACCGCAAATGCATATAAATCATAATTATTCCATCCGGATTGATTAGGGAAAGTGGCAGTATAATTGATATAACCAGTAGCAAGTTGTAAAAATTGATTACTATTATTCTTTTGGGGATAGCTAATCAAACTAAATTCATCATTCAACACTTTCCAATTGTCTTGAAAAGTCATCTCCTTGCCTACAGGAAGTGCATAATTGAAATAGTTTCGATACCCTGCCGAATCTGGATTTTGGTCGTTAAATAAGAATTGGCTTGTTTTATATTTAATTTCATTTTGAAAACGCAACCTTGGATAAAACATATAAGTAGTAACCGTATCCTTTACAATGGAATCCTTTTGACCCACATCATAGGTTTGCTTCAACAAGAATGAGTTATCCTTGTAAGTCGTACCTGTTGATATAGATGTATTAAATGGATTTTTAAAGGTCATGCCACTCACACCGAGCCTGGTATCTAATTCATATGGATTGCCTAATGACAAACTATCTAATAATGCGCTATTGATCAGTCCCCCATTATCAGAAGATGCTGCTTTGTTGGTGATCATGATCAAGAATGATTCATAGCGTTTTCTTTTTGATTGAAAATGCGCGGTCATTCGCATATTATTCACATTGGCGCTCTGATTTTTTACATTCCCAGGTGCATTACTAAATCGATAATCAAAGGCAAAATTTAATTGCTGCTTTTTATTTTGCGTGTGCTTTACTTCAATCAATTGCTCCCCCTTGCCTCCAATTAAATAACCTAATTCAGTAAAAGGACGTGTGGTTTGATAGAAAGGAGTTTGTTCTAAAGTAAAATTATATACATCATATGCATGAAAGCCCAAGTCCAAGCCAGCATTTTGTATCGTATTGGTTAAATAGGATTTACTTGCCGCACCTAAATTTCCTAAATTATAATGGGTATAGGGTACTGGATAGTGTACAAAAAAATCATTGATGCTGGTATCCATTTTTTTTATGTCATTGCTATTATACAACTTATAATAAATGGTAATTGAATCTGCATTTTTATCCCTTAACTGAAGTGAGTCATTTCCTTTTTTAGCGGCAGGTCTTCCTCCTGAAAATCCGCCCATTCCACCACTCCCACCACCACCCATCATATCGTTCGTGGCTTGTAAAATCTTTTGTGCTTTAACCTGAATATGAAGGCTACAAAGGAGGATACTTAAAAAAATAATACGCTGCTTAAATGACATGCGAAATATTGAATTAGGAAATTTGTTTTACTAAATCGCTAATGATAAGTGTCAACTTTGGCTCGGCGGCATTGGCTGCTTCTAATACTTCAGCATGTGTAATAACATTATTATCTTCCCGAATTCCTAAATCAGTCACGACGCTGATCGCAAAAACTTTCATACCGCAATGTACTGCAGCAATATTTTCTTGCACGGTGCTCATCCCAACTACATCGCCACCCACCGCTTTAATTAATTTGTATTCCGCCCTTGTTTCAAAAGTAGGACCGGTCACGCCAACATACACGCCCTCATGTACTTTAATTTGATGCCTTGCTGCAATTACTTTTGCTTGATCAATAAAACTTTGCGCATAAGGCTCGCTCATATCTGGGAATCGCGTGCCTAGGTCTGATTCGTTTTTGCCAATCAGTGGATTGATGGAGAATAAACTAATATGGTCTTTGATAATCATCAAATCGCCTACTTCATAGTCATTATTCACACCACCTGCTGCATTGGATAAAATTAAATTTTCAACACCTAATAATTTTAATACTCGAACTGGGTAAGCAACTTGTTCTGGCGAATAGCCCTCATAAAAATGAAACCTACCTTCCATTACCCAAACCTTAACCCCATTTAAAGTTCCTAAAATTAATCGTCCCTTATGGCCTTCCACTGTACTTACTGGAAAATGAGGTATCTGGGTATATTGTATTTCAAATTCAACTTGAATTTGCGTTGCTAAATTCCCCAATCCACTACCCAAGATAATCGCAGTCTGCGCGCTATCTTTTATTTTTGATTGAATAAAGGACGAAGTTTCATGTAACTGGGTCATTAATGGCGTCATATTTTCCTATTATATTAGGCACAAATATAACAAACACTCACTGATTATAACCCAATATTATGACTGCTTCGAGGCAGTCTTATCCTGTTTTAACACCCAATAAGCAATTATTGCACTCAATCCCATTAATACTGCGCCGAATAAAAAAGCGGCACCTGGAAAGTAGCTATAATTGGGGTCGTTTTTAATGGAGAAATAGGAGGTCAACCCAATCATCATGGAGGGCCCAAAAATGGTGGTTAAACTATTTAATCCTGTTAACGAACCCTGCAATTCTCCTTGTTCATTTTTGGGTACATGTGCCGAAATTAAAGCTTGCAAAGCAGGTCCTGAAATGCCCCCCAAACAATAAGGCACTAAAAATAAAAACATCATCCATCCTTCTGTTGCAAAAGCAAATAATGTTAATCCAATGGCATATAACGCAATTCCAATGTAAACACTTTTTTCATTTCCGAGTTTAGGATTAACCACTCTTATTAATAATCCTTGCACCAAACTCACTAATACTCCAACTACAGCCAATGAGATGCCAATCATTTTAGGTGTCCATCCAAATTTGTTGATATTGGCAAAACTCCAATTACTTTGCACAGCATGCGCAGCTAAATAAATTAATAGTAGTGAGAAAATTAATCCAAGTACAGCTGGGTATTTTTTAAATTTTAATAATGAAGCAATTGGGTTGGCTCTTTTAAAATCAAATGAGCGACGATGTTCCATAGCTAAGGACTCTGGCAAAACAAAATAACCATACAAAGCATTCACCAAGGCCAATCCTGCGGCTACTAAAAATGGAATCCTTGTTCCCAACTCCCCTAACAAACCACCCAACATGGGGCCGATGATAAAACCAAGACCAAAAGCAGCCCCAATCATACCAAAATTTTGTGCCCTGTTTTTTTCATTACTTATATCAGCCATATATGCGGTAGCTGTAGTGATACTGGCACCCGTAATGCCTGCGATCATTCTTCCTATAAACAACCAACCAATCGTTGGCGCAAAAGCTAAAAAAATATAATCTAGGCCAAAACCAAGCAAGGAAAAAAGTAAAACCGGTCTGCGACCATATCGATCACTCAAGCTTCCCAAAATGGGTGCACAAACAAATTGCGTAAGCCCATAAATTAAGGTTAAAAATATGGCAGGCTGTGATATCGCACTAATATTAGTCCGATCCGTTACATGTAATAATTGTTGCAATAATTGAGGTACCACTGGAATAATGATCCCAAAACCCATCACATCAATTAAAATGGTGATGAATATAAAACCAACTGCTGCTTTTTTGGGATTTGCCATAATGCTTGAAAAGAATTGCTCAAATATACAAGTACTAAGGTATATTTCAAAAAGCAGTTAATCAATTGCTAATCAAATACCTGCTAGGATAAGTACGCTAGCAAATATTCCAAAAAATCAACCTGCATTCCAATTTCAGCAACCAACGATTTTAAATTCCTTAATTGAATTATAATAATCGAAGCCCTACAACGATATAAGCAATAATGACATAAATAAGTAATTGAAACTAAAGTCAGGTACAACAAGGATTTTCTGCTAATTTTACATGAAATGACCAAAGGAAATGAAACCACATCAACCACCCGGAATTTTCAAAACCAGGTACGAACACAATAGTGAACCAGTTGCAGAACAAAGTGTTTTCTTAAAACGCGTATTCGTATATTTTTTGTGGACATTAATTATTTTAGGCAGCTGCTTATTGATGGGTATTATTGGATATAAAAACACTGGACCTATGTCGTGGATTGATGCAGTGCACAATGCGTCAATGATACTAGGGGGTATGGGACCTGTGGTAACGATTGAAACTTTTTGGGGAAAAATTTTCTCTTCTTTTTATGCTTTATTTAGTGGCGTTATTTTTATCACAAGCATTGGTGTTTTAATTGCACCTATCGCACATCGCTTTTTTCATAAAATGAATTTAGAAAATTGAGTCAAGCCGCAAATACAAAATTGGTTAAATCATTAGCACAACAATTTGGTTTTGATTATTGCGGCATTGCAGCTGCGAAGGAATTAACAGAAGATGCCCGTCGTTTGGAACAATGGTTATCCAATGGGTATCATGGCGAGATGCAATACATGGAAAATCATTTTGACTTACGCGTGGATCCTCGCAAATTAGTACCAGGTGCAAAATCGGTCATTACATTTTTAATGAACTATTATCCAGCACAACAGGATCTAATAATACAGATGGATTCAAATGCAAAAATTGCAAAATACGCATGGGGAGAAGATTATCATGAAGTAATTCGCGGCAAACTTCAAATCATGCTCGGTGAAATGCAAAAGCAAATAGGTAATATTACCGGGCGTGGATTTGTGGATTCAGCGCCGGTGCTGGAAAGAAGCTGGGCACAGTTGTCAGGCGCAGGATGGATTGGGAAAAATGGAAATTTAATTCGACCCCAAACAGGTTCCTTTTTTTTCCTTGCAACTTTAATTGTTGATATAGCATTAAATGCGGATAAGCCAATGCCAAATGATTATTGTGGCACTTGCACCAAATGCATTGAAGCCTGTCCTACTGAGGCGATCTTACCCAACAAAACCATTCAAGCCAATCACTGTATAAGTTATTACACGATTGAATTAAAGCAGTCAGAAATAAATACCCATAAAAATTATACCGACTGGGCCTTTGGTTGTGATATATGCCAGGACGTTTGCCCTTGGAATAGATTTAGCAAAAGCCACAATCAAGAAAACTTTAAGCCTTTACATGGCTTATTAAATATGGATCGGGAGCAATGGCTACAAATGGAAGAAACTACTTTCAAAGAAAGATTCAAAAAGTCACCTTTACTTAGATCAAAACTAAAAGGCCTTAAAAGAAACGTTCAATATTTAATGGATCAGAAAGAAAAAGAATAATGATTATAAATAATTCGAGTGGGAATGAAGCTCGAATTAGAAATACTCCGCTATACTAAACCTAATTCATTATTGCTGATTAATCACCCCTTGCAAATTTTGCAATTCCATTTCCATCTTACCACCTAGTAATTTTTCATTCAACAAGGTTTGAAACTTTTCCCAAGGATACCAACTTACCTGTTGTTCAAATGTCCAATGAATTACATAATTGCCTTTTTCTAAAGGGAACCATTCAATTTTAACAATGTAAGGTGCCTGACCTGTGGCAACCCATTGATAATTGACAGAAGAATCTGTTTTGCTTTCGAAATGAATCATTTGCGTACCAATAAATGCAGTATCATTTTGCAAACGAACTTCATTTTGTTTCCAATCACTCATCCAAGCACTCCATTGATTTAAATCAGCTGCATAAAAAGCTATTTTCTCAGAAGTTGACTTCACCTCAATGGCCCGAGAAACAATCACTGTACTTGGGAATAGCAATGAAATCGCTGTCACCAAAACACTCAACAATAAAGCACTAATCACAGCCAGTTTTATTAATTTCATTTATTCCCATTTAAAAATTTTATACGCAACTGCGTAAACAACCAAGATCCAAATCAATAAAATGGAGATGTCGGACCAACTATCCATCAAACTATTTCCCTCGAATGCAATATTTCGCATCGCATTATTAAAATGTGTTAGTGGCAGTATGTTGCAAAAGGGTTGTAACCAAGTGGGGAAATTATCTATAGAAAAAAAGGTGCCGGATAATAAAAATTGAGGCAGTGTAATTAAATTAGCAAATGGAGGAATGGTACTTTCTGTTTTGGCAACACCACTTACAATGAATCCAAAACCCATGAATAAAATAAGTGCAATAAAACTAAGTCCCATAATACTAGCAAAGGTGATCCAGCCATGGACTAAGGTAAACTTAAAAGCAAAATGGCCAATGCCAATAATAATGATTGCCGTAATGAGTTGAAAAATAACCCTACTTAAGGCTTCCCCTAAAATGATATATAAGCGACGAATAGGGGTAGCATAAAATCGCTTCAACACCAACTGTTGCCTTAAATTAAAAAACAAAAAAGCAACACCAAATACGCCTGCACTTAATAAAGAGAACCCTAATTGACCAGGTAAAATAAAATCGATGGTACGATAAATTCGCCCAGGCACTTTTTTTACATTATTATTAACTACTGCAATACTTGGCGCATCTTTAAAGCGTTGTTCATTTATTTTTGAAATGACCGAATTTAAAATAGACTTTACCAATTGTATGTTTTGCGGATTGGCCGCTTCGGAACTAATTAAATCAATGGCATAAGGTAAATTAGGATTACCGGTAGCTCGAATATGAATCATTGAAGTGATTCGGCCCTTCGCAAGCTCCCCTTGAATTTTATTACTATCCCCCGTAGCAAATTTTAACCCTGGTATATTTTTAATTGCCGTATAAATTGGATTGGTGGTATCACTCCCTTGTGTCATTGCCACATTTACATTGATATTACCCCCACTACTTAAAAAACCAAAAACAAGTATAAAAATTAACGGAAATGCAATGCTAAATATAACGGCTGAGGGACTCCTAAAAGTAGCTCGTAAACTTGCTTTTGTTATCGCAAGCATTGCTTTAATTTGACTGTAATCAGGCATAAATTAACGTTGATTAAATTCAAAGATAGGCAATCGCGCCTGCGGCTGGCCCATTAACTGTTTCATTGATTTTATTTGTTGCAATACCTGCCATTGTTCTAATCCAAGTTCTTGTTGAATTGCTTTGGTTTTTACTTCATTTTTGTAGCCTTCAAAAAATTCTTCAATAAAGGACCTACTTTCTGGATATTTTTTAATGCTATATCCTTTTAATTTGGCCATTTTAGCGGCAGATGCCAATGCATCATTTAAGGTTCCGATTTTATCAACCAACCCCACTTTAATTGCATCTGCACCTGTCCAAACGCGCCCTTGCGCTATCGAATCAATATAGACAACACTTTTTTGCCTGCCTGTAGCTACCCTTGATTTAAATGTATGGTAAACACTATCCACGCCTGCTTGCAAAAACCTTTGTTCTGTAATAGTTAAGGCTCTTGTTGCAGAAGGCGCATCTGCATATTGCCCTGTTTTAACACGATCAAAAGTGATACCAACTTTATTTTTTAAAAATTTCTCTGCATTGGGAATCACTGAAAATACACCAATGGAACCGGTGATGGTATTGGCATCTGCATAAATAGAATCAGCACCACATGCAATATAATAACCTCCTGAAGCAGCCAAATCACCCATACTGACTACCACTGGCTTTTCTTTTTTAAGTAAATCAATCTCTCTCCAAATAATATCACTCGCTAATGCACTTCCACCTGGTGAATTAACCCTTAGCACCACAGCATCAATGGATTTGTCGTTTCTAATTTTTTGAATCAACACCCTATAATCATCACTTGCAATAGCTTCATTTTGACCTTTCCCCATGACCACATCCCCATCTGCATATATCACCGCAATTTTACCACTGCCCGTTCCTCTTAATGCAACTGATTCAGCATAATTATTAATGGACACAAACGATATTTTAGTTTCATCAACCGCACGTAACTTTTTACTGATTATTTTTTTTAATTGGTCATCATATATCAAACCATCCACTAATTTATATTTTAATGCATCCTTTGCATTTTGCACTTTCCCTTCATTCGCAAAAGCTTTGATTGAATCTGCATTTAAATGACGCATTTCAGCAGCACCTTGAATAAAATTATTATAAATTGAATTTAACCAAATCCCAGTTTGTAATTTATTCGCTTCCGACATTTGCGCATATCTAAATGGTTCAGTTGCACTTTTGAACTTCCCTGCATAAAATATTTGGGGCTCGATTTCAAGTTTGTCAATTAAACCTTTGAAAAAAATCGTCTCATAATTAAAACCAGCCCATTCCATGCCCCCTTGTGGATGTGTATATATTTGATCAGCCACATTTGCCATCATATACCCTTTTTGCGAAATTGTTTCCGCATAGGCTACTATAAATTTATTTGATTTCTTAAAATCTATCAATGCTTTTCTGATTTCCTCCGTTGCTGCATAGCCATTTGGATTTTCAGCACACTTAATATAAATACCCTTGATACTAGAATCTTTTTTCGCATACTGTAACAAACCAATCAATTCTGACAAACTTGGTTGCTTGCCATTTTTTTTATTCATCAATTCACTAAAGGGGTCATTTTTTGATTGCTCTAAAAATGTTTCAGAAGCATCAATCACTAAAACTGAGTTTTGCGCAACAGCTACTTTTTCATCCGTTGAAAATGCGGCTGCTATCCCAATCAAAATAAAAAAACCAAGTAATGAAAAAATAAACAAAGCCAACAAGGCAGCGAAAAATGTTTTAAAAAAGCTTTTCATGAAGTTGCATTATTAAATTAAACCAAAATGCCCAAAATAGTCGGAGATAAAGTAGTTTAACCCTGTAAAATTATGGATATTTGGGCTACTTTTATAATCCTTCTATGAACAATGCATACCTACTGATAGGCGGTAATTTAGGCGACCGATTGGCGAACCTAAATAACGCTATACAAAAAATTGAATTGCATTGTGGAAAAATAATTTCCAGTTCAACAATATATGAAACAGCTGCCTGGGGCTTTACTGAGCAACCCCCCTTTTTTAATCAAGCTTTACAGGTTGAAACGGCTTTATCTGCAACTGAATTAATGCAACAATTACTCAGCATTGAATTATCATTAGGAAGGGAAAGGTTGCTCCCTTTAGGACCAAGATCCATTGATTTAGATATCATCTACTTCAACAATGAAATAATACATAACGACATCGTTTCTATTCCACACCCTCGCATGGAACAACGTAATTTTGTACTCATTCCCTTAAACGAAATTGCCCCAACCTTTCTTCATCCGGTCCTACATATATCCACTAGCTCCCTATTAGAGCAGTGCAGGGATGAATCGCATGTGTATAAAAAAACGACCAATTAAGCCTTCCGCTTACTATATTTGAACCGACGAATTAAGGAAATTATGAACTACCATTTTATTGCAGTAGAAGGAAATATTGGGGCTGGAAAAACAACTTTATCACAATTGTTATCGCAACATTATAATGCAAAATTAATGTTGGAAGAATTTGCGGAAAATCCATTCTTGACTAAATTTTACGAAAACCCAAAGCAATACGCCTTTCCGCTTGAATTGTTTTTTTTAGCAGAAAGATTCAAACAACAACAGGACTTAATTAAAAATACTGACCTATTCCAGTCAGTCACTATTTCAGATTACTTATTTACAAAATGTTTGTTGTTTGCCAAAGTAAATTTACCAGAAGAGGAATATAGATTATATCAAAAAATGTTTGATGTTTTTCAACAACAACTTGCAACCCCAGATGTATTAATTTATTTACATGCGCCAGTGAGTAAGTTGCAATCCAACATTAAAAAGCGTAATCGCAAATTTGAACAATCCATACCAGACGAGTATCTATTTAAACTGCAAGAAACCTATACCAGCTATATAAAACAGCATAATATAAAAACCATCTTTGTGGACGCCAGCCATGCTGATTTTTTATACAATGAAGCACATTTAAAATTGATCACTGATGCACTTGAAAAGGATTTAAAAGAAGGCCCACATTTTATTAACCTGCCATAAAGTAAACCATGCAAAGCCCAGTTAAACAATTGAATGATCCTTTGGGTGCTTTGCGCATTTCCGAGTTTAGAAACTTAATGATAGGGCGTTTTTTATTTATCATGGGCTTAAGAATGATGGGCACATTAGTAGGCTGGTGGATTTACGAATTAACCAATGCCCCTTTCGCGATTGGACTCATCGGATTAGCTGAAGTGATTCCAGCCGTTTCACTCGCTTTATATGCAGGCCATGTGATTGACAAAAGCGAAAAAAGAAAGCTTTTATTGAAAGGCGTTATTTTATATTGGTGCTGCGCACTTATTTTACTTTTTTTATCGATGGATATCGGGGCACTCAAATTAACTTCATTACAAATCGCCATTGGTATTTATTTTATTGTTTTTTGTACGGGTATTATTCGCTCATTTACAGGCCCCAGTTTTGGTACTATTGTCGGTGCGGTGGTGCCCAAAAATTTATTACAAAATGCCACCACCTGGAGCCAAGGCATATGGTTGAGTGCTTCCGTTTTAGGGCATGCGATTGTAGGATTTATTATTGCAGGCTTTGGTCATACCGGTTCATTAATAGTCGTGGTTACCTTGGTGGGTATTGGGTATGGCTTTATTGCCATGATTAAATCAAAGCCGCCACACGCGGACGTAGTGGATCAAAAAACATTAGAAAGTGTGAAAGAAGGCTTACGTTTTGTTTTTAATTCAAAAGAAGTATTCGGCGCTTTATCACTTGATTTATTTGCTGTTTTATTTGGGGGTGCTGTAGCCATGATCCCCGTTTTTGCAAAAGATATTTTAAAAGTGGGTCCTATTGGGTTTGGATGGCTCAATGCAGCTTCAGACATAGGGGCGATTATCATCATTTTGATCATCACGATATTTCCTGCGAATCGCGGTCAAGGAAAAAAATTATTACTTGCCGTGGCAGGCTTTGGGGTATGTATTATTGTTTTTGCATTGTCAAAAATATTCTGGCTATCCTTTATCATGTTATTATTAAGTGGTATTCTAGATGGATTTAGCATGATTGTCAGAGGCACTATTGTACAACTTAAAACACCGGACCATATGCGTGGCAGGGTGATGAGTGTAAATTCCATGTTTATTAATAGCAGCAATGAATTAGGCCAATTTGAAAGCGGGGTTGCTGCAAAAGCAATGGGCGTAATCCCTTCTGTGGTATTTGGTGGTGCCATGACTTTACTTGTAGTAGGAGTCACATGGTTTAAAGCACCAGCATTAAAGAAAATGGAATATTAATCCGAATTACAAAATGAAATTTCGGGTGAAATATGTTAAAATAAAACAAAGCGCATCAGAAAAAGAGGATGCTAATTTTGACTGCTCGCCTACTTACTCAATAAGTCCTTCATTACGGAGTGCACCGCAGGACAAAATTCAGCATTCTTCATGGTCACTGGTATACGCTTAAAAAAAGTATCCTCATCCGTATAAGGAAAACGTTGGCAATCGGAGGGGCGGTGTTCATAAATACTACAGGCATTGTCCTTTCCCAAAAACACACATGGCTTTTGTTGCAAAACATAATCTCCTTCATTGTCCATGGCCAAATAGGTATCAATAAAAGCTGTCTCCTTAAGCCCTAAATACTTACTGATTCTTTTGATATCCGGCATCTTGAATCGAGGGGAATAATTCTTGCAGCATCTTGCACAGTCCAAGCAATCAATTTTTTCAAAGGCAGCCTCATGCAAATCAGGCAATTGCTTCATTATTTTGCGCTTATCTTCCTTTTTTAAAAAATATTCGAGCTTTTTAAGCAATTCTGGCGCCGGCGCCTCAAATAATTGTTCAGTAGATTTGTCCATATTGTAGGTCAAAAGTAAACCATTTATCATTCATCCACAAGCTTTCCCCATCAATTGAATCCGCCGGAGTAGACAGCAGTTTATGTAGTATCTTTGAGGCAATTTTTTAAACTACTCTATTTATGTTTGAATTGAACTCCAACAACGCCGAATTTATCCAAAGACACATTGGCCCTAATCATGATGATACGCAAAAAATGCTATCCGTAATTGGTTTAAAATCAGTGGAAGAATTGATCAGTAAAACAGTGCCTGATAATATCCGTTCAAAAAAAGCAATGGAAATTCCAGCCGGATTAACGGAGTTTGAGATGTTGCAATCATTAAAAAAAATAGGCGAAAAAAATATCGTAGCCACCAACTTTATAGGACAAGGCTATTATGGTACCATCACACCAAGTGTGATCCTTAGAAATATTTTTGAAAACCCAGGTTGGTATACCCAATACACACCCTACCAAGCCGAAATTGCACAAGGCCGATTAGAAAGTTTATTGAACTTTCAAACCATGATTACCGACTTAACGGGTATGTCCATTTCAAATGCTTCATTATTAGACGAAGCGACTGCAGCAGCGGAAGCAATGGCCATGATTTTTAATCATGTAAACAAAGCGGAGGTTGCAACACAACCAAAATTATTTGTTGACCAATCTATTTTTACGCAAACCAAAGATGTTTTAGCAACCAGAGCGAATCCAATTGGCATTGAAATAGTGGAAGGCAATTACAATGAGACGGAAATTAACAACCAATTTTTTGGTGCCATATTACAATACCCCAATAGCAAAGGAAATATTGCCGATTACCAACAATTTATTAATCGTGTGCATGAGGCAGGTGGCTTGGTGATTTTAGTGGCTGATATTCTAGCATTAACCTTATTAAAAAGCCCAGGTGAATTAAATGCAGATGTGGCGGTAGGTAATACACAACGCTTTGGTGTTCCCATGGGATTTGGTGGACCACATGCGGCTTATTTTGCTACTAAAGATGAATTTAAACGTGGCATGCCCGGTAGATTAATTGGAGTAAGCGTGGATGCACAAGGCAACAGAGCACTTCGTATGGCGCTACAAACGCGCGAGCAACATATTAAAAGAGAAAAAGCAACTTCAAATATTTGTACGGCCCAAGCATTACTTGCCAACATGGCCGTTATGTATGCAGTATATCATGGGCCACAAGGATTGAAAAAAATTGCAACTAAAATTCATGCTTTAGCACAAAACTTAGAACAACAATTACAATCCTTAGGCATACAACAAGCCAATGAATTTTATTTTGACACTTTACATTTACATGGATTTGATAGTAGTGTATTACAAAAGTTAGCCGACGAAAAAAATATCAATTTCAATTATTTCAATGACGGTACTGTTAGCATTACTATTGACGAAACAATTTCCAATGCGCATGTACAAGAAGTAGTTGCAATATTTGAAAAATTAACTGGGAAAAAATCAAATGCTACGAATGCATTGGTGAAAAATGAAAATATTCCATCGCAATTAGTTCGCAGTTCAAGTTATTTACAACATCCTGTATTTAATATACATCATAGTGAAACGCAAATGATGCGTTATATTAAACAATTAGAAAATAAGGATTTGTCATTGAATACAAGCATGATTAGTTTGGGTAGTTGTACAATGAAATTAAATGCGGCTACTGAAATGATTCCAGTAAGTTGGCCAGCATTCAGTACCATGCACCCATTTGCACCTAGTCACCAAACTATAGGTTACCACGAGATGGCAAATGAATTAAGTGCCTACTTGTGCCAAACCACAGGTTTCACTGCATGTAGCTTACAACCCAATAGTGGCGCGCAAGGGGAATATGCTGGCTTATTAACCATTCGCAGCTATCACCAACATCACCAACAAGCGCATCGCAATATTGTATTAATTCCCATCAGTGCACATGGCACCAACCCTGCTAGTGCGGTGATGGCCGGATTTAAAGTAGTAGTGGTTGCTTGTGATACCGCTGGAGATATTGATATGAATGATTTAAAAGAGAAAGCACTATTACATAAAGATGCATTAGGCGCTTTAATGGTGACTTATCCATCTACCCACGGGGTATTTGAAGAAACCATTATTGATATTTGTAGCTTAATACATGAATTAGGTGGGTTAGTATATATGGATGGTGCCAACATGAATGCGCAAGTTGGATTAACAAGTCCAGGAAATATTGGCGCCGATGTTTGTCACTTAAACTTACATAAAACATTTGCGATTCCACATGGCGGCGGTGGACCAGGTATGGGCCCAATTTGTGTGAACGATAAATTAGCACCGTTTTTACCAGGTCACTCGCAACAGGGCAATGGCGCGAACGCAGTGAGCGCAGCACCATTAGGATCGGCAAGTATTTTATTAATTAGTTACGCATATATTAAAATGTTAGGTGCCGAAGGATTAGCATTATCCACTGCCTATGCCATTTTAAATGCGAATTATATGAAGGCAAGATTGGAAAAAAATTATACCATTTTATATGCCGGCAAAAATGGCACATGTGCACATGAATTTATTATCGACTTACGTCCATTTAAAGCAAGTGCTGGTATTGAAGCGGAAGATGTTGCAAAGCGTTTAATTGATTTTGGATTTCATGCACCAACAATGAGTTTCCCAGTAGCTGGTACTATTATGATTGAACCTACAGAAAGTGAAGACAAAGCTGAATTGGATCGTTTCTGTGATGCACTTATTGCCATTCATGAAGAAATTAAAGCGATTGAAAATGGCGAATTAGACAAAACAGATAATCCATTGAAAAATGCACCGCATACACAAAAAGTAGTTTGTGCAGATGAATGGAATCATAAATATACCCGTCAGCAAGCGGCCTTCCCATTATATTATGTGCAACAAAATAAATTTTGGCCAACCGTAGCAAGGGTAAATAATACCCATGGTGACAGAAATTTAATTTGTACTTGCGAACCAGTTTCAGCCTATGCTTAATAAGTAAATACGATTCATTTATTGAATACCTATATTAAAGCCTTCCACTTATTATAAAGAGGAAGGCTTTATAATTTTAACTATTACTTGTAGCCGTATCTGCAATGGTGGTAGAAAGTGTATTGTTATTTAACATAAACTCATATAGGGATATAATTTTTTCTTTATCTTTTAAAACAAAATGCAATTTTTCAAGGTCTTCTTCTAAAATTTTTAGTTTACCATTCTCCATGAGGTAGTTGGAACTAAATTGACCTGCTTGCCCCTGATCGCCCACCCAGTCAGCACAAATCATTTCACCTTCTCCAATCAATACCCATAGAATATTTAAATCGGGATAGTGCTCGTGAATTTTAATTAAAATATCCGAACCTACTGAACCCAGATGCCTAAGTTGTTTTGAAAAATAACCATTGGATAATTTTATCTTCTTTTCAAAGGAATACGGATTAATGTTTCTAAATTTTAGATACATGGCAATGCGTTCAATAGGTTTCATAAGCTTTTAGTTTAATGATGAAATGCCTGATAAAATATTTATCGACTTCTTTCTTAAACCAAATTAGTATTATAAAATATTGACACATGAATTCTTATGCCTCAAAAAATGTAGGCAATAAAATTTGAGGCATATGCCTTTTCAGAAAATAAATTGAAGAATCGCTTATGCCTGTTGCTTTTCAGATAGCTCAAGCCACCTTAATTCAGCGGCCTCTAATTCATTGTTTAATGTACCCAATTGCTCACTTAATTTTATAATTTCATTATAATCAAGGCTGGGTTCATTTAATTTATTAGTGAGTACCTGCTTTTTGCTTTCTAATTCAGGCATCGTCTTATTTAGTGTATCCAACTCATGCTTTTCCTTAAAAGTCATTTTTTCGCTTGCCTTTTTATTGACAATAGTTGAAGTGGGTGTTCCATTTTCGGGTGCCACTTTTTTTATATCAAACTCCTTGGTGGATGTGATATCTGAGCTTAGGGAAGCCATGCTTTGCTTTGACTTTTCAAGGATACGGTATTGTGTATAATTACCTGGATAATCCCTAATCACGCCATCGCCTTCAAATATAAATAAGTGATCCACTAATTTATCCATAAAATAACGATCATGCGAAACGAGTAATACACAACCTGCAAAATCAATCAAGAATTGCTCTAAGACAGCAAGGGTTGGTAAATCTAAATCGTTGGTAGGTTCATCTAAAATTAAAAAATTAGGATTCTTAAAAAGTATGGTCAATAATTGCAACCTCTTTTTTTCACCGCCGCTTAAAGCACTTAAATAAGTGTATTGCTTGTCCGGTGTAAATAAAAATAGTTCTAAAAATTGCGCTGCATTTAAGGAACCGCCACTCGCCAATGGAAAATTTTCTGCAAATGTTTTTAAATACTCAATCACCCGCATGTCCTTTTTGTACACCAACCCTTCCTGGGAAAAGTGACCAAAAACAATGGTATCCCCCACATTAATTTTACCACTATCCGGTTGTGTAATGCCTTGTAATATTTGTAAAAAAGTGGATTTCCCTACCCCATTTTTCCCCACCACTCCAATTCGCTCCCCTTTACTAAATGTATAATCAAAGCCTTTTAAAACAACGGTTTCGCCATAGGATTTGTACACTTTTTTGGCTTCAATAATCTTACCCCCCAAACGGGTCATCTTCATGTCCAACTGTAAATTGGAGTCGTCAATTTTTTGTTTGGCCCTGGCCTCAACTTCATAAAAATTATCCTGTCTGCTTTTGCTTTTCGTGGTTCTTGCCTTGGGTTGCTTACGCATCCACTCTAATTCCTTTCGGAAAGTGTTTTTTGCTTTATCAATACTGGCCAACTCAGATTCAATACGTGCCGCTTTTTTTTCTAAATAATTTTCGTAATCCCCTTTGTAACTGTATAAATTTTCACGTTCCAATTCCCAAATCTCATCCGTGACAGATTCTAAAAAATAGCGATCATGCGAAACCAGTAACAAAGTTACTTTTTCTTGCAATAAGTAATTTTCCAACCATTCAATCATATTTAAATCCAAGTGATTCGTCGGTTCATCCATTAATAGCAATACATGCTTGGGTTCAAAACCAATTTGTATTAAAGTTTTTGCTAAGGAAACACGCTTACGTTGTCCCCCACTTAATTTCGAAACGGGCTGTTGTAGATGATGAATATTTAATTGCGTTAAAATAGTTTTAACCTTGGATTCAAAATCCCAAGCACCGCGCTCCTCCATTTCCATGATAGCATCGGTTATTTTATTTTCATCTTCACTTTCCATGGCCATCTCATAAAGGCTAATCGCATTCATGACAGGATGGTCCTGTTGAAAAAGATTTTGAATGACGGAAGCGGTTTCAATAAACTGTGGGTCCTGTTCAAATAAAACCAAATGCACATCCTTATGAATTTTAGCAGTGCCAGAATCAGGCACTTCTTTTCCCGACAAAATGCGCAAAAGCGTACTTTTCCCTACCCCATTCCGGGCAATAAGCGCAATGCGGTCACCTTCATTGATATTAAAATTAATCCCTTTAAATAGGGGCTGTATACCATAGCTTTTTGTCAAATTTTCAACGGAAACATAATTCATGGCGCAAAGATAAGCGGGGAAAAGGAGTATGTCACTTTTTAGATAGGCTTTAGCTAAAAAATAGGGTAAAAAGAGGGGAACAATGTACTTTTGTCATTGTTATAGAATAAAAGTAATAAAATGAAGCATTTTGAGGTCCCATTAGGTTATCGTAGTTCCTTAATTTCAGCAATAAAGGAAAAAAGAAAAGAGGATGATAAACTAAAAAAAGACACACAACCTACCTTACTTGATTTAGGTAATTTGAAGATTTATTTAGCACGCCACTTTGGGTTTTGCTATGGTGTTGAAAATGCGATTGAAATTGCTTACCGAACCATTGAATCCAATCAAGGCAAAAGAATATTTTTATTAAGTGAGATGATTCACAACCCACAAGTAAATGCAGATTTACTTCAAAAAGGGGTGCAATTTTTACAAGATACCAATGGCAATGAATTAATTCCATTCGAAACATTGACAAAGGATGATATTGTGATTATCCCTGCATTCGGTACTACAATTGCAATGGAGAAAAAATTAAATGCGATTGGCATACAAGTGCAGCAATATAATACTACCTGTCCTTTTGTTGAAAAAGTATGGAATAGAAGTGCCCAAATTTCAAAAAAAGGCTATTCCATTATCATTCACGGCAAGCCCAAGCATGAAGAAACAAGAGCTACCTTTTCACATGCTTCTGCGAATAGCCCTACATTAATTGTGAACGATATGGAAGATACCATTCAATTGGGAAAAATTATTTCCGGCGAATTTCCAGTTGCTGATTTTTATGCTTATTTCAACGGAAAATATTCTGAAAATTTTAATCCCGAAACCGATTTAGAAAAAATTGGGGTTGTAAATCAAACCACGCAATTAGCTACCGATACACAAGCCATTTCGGACTATTTAAAAAATGTCATGGGTGCCAAATTCGGTGAATCCGAACTGCCCGTTCACTTTGCAGATACCCGTGACACCTTATGTTACGCCACCAACGATAATCAAACAGCAGTCAATAGCTTATTGGAGATCCCTGGGGATATCGCTTTTGTCATGGGTGGAAAAAATAGTAGTAACAGTTCACATTTGGTGGAGCTTTGCGAAAATAAATTACCCACTTATTTCATTGATGGTCCTGAAAAGCTAATTGATGCAAATACCCTACTACAAACCAATTGGAGAAATAAAGAACAATCCATCATTAATAATTATTTGCCAACGCAACAACCCACTACTATTTTAATGACCAGTGGCGCTAGTTGTCCCGATACAGTTGTTGAAGCGGTCATTCGACAAATAGCCGATTATTACCAAGTTTCAGATGCGCTAAAAGCATTGGAAGCGAAATGGATTAATTAAAAAAAATACTTATTGATTATTGGCTTGGCTAATGCGCTCTTGCGCCCATTGCAATGCAATGTCAAGTTGCGTTTCTCTGCTCATATTTGAATTGTCCAAAACCAAAGCATCATCCGATTGTTTCAAAGGACTGTGTTCACGCGTAGTATCAATCAAATCACGGTGTTGTAAATTTTCCGAAATTTCGGCTACCGTAATCGCTGCATTTTTTGCACTTAATTCTAAAAATCTTCTTTGCACTCTAATATCAGGACTTGCAGTAACAAATATTTTTAATTCTGCTTTCGGAAATACAACTGTTCCAATATCCCGCCCATCCATCACAATTCCTTTCGATTCGCCCATGGCTTGTTGTTGCGCAACAGCAAAATCTCGAACAAGGGCGATGGCTGCTACTTCACTTACTTTTTGACTTACCCGCATTTCCCGAATTTCTTGTTCTACATTCTCCTCATTTAAATACATATCACTTTGCAAACTTGCCGGATTGTATTTAAATTGAAGCGTTATTTTATTTAACGCAGCAGCAATAGCAGTGGTATTATCAAAATCAATGCCTGCTCTTAAAAAAAATAATGCAACCGCACGATACATCGCCCCCGTATCTATAAAAACATATTGCAGGTTTTTTGCCATGGCTTTGGCCAACGTGCTTTTACCACAGGAGGAAAATCCATCAATAGCAATGATTATTTTTTGATTAGCCATTATGCAACATTAATGGTTTCTGTTTTAGGAAGATTCGCATTGCGAATGGCAATTTGTCGCACTGCTTGCGAAACGACGGTCCGCAATGCATCTTTAGAAATTTCATCCTTGCCAACCATTGCAGGAACACCTTCATCGCCGCCTTCTCTTATGGATTGCACCAATGGTATTTGTCCAAGGAATGGTAAATCATATTCCTCCGCCAAATTGCGGCCACCTTCTTTCCCAAATAAATAATATTTATTATTCGGTAATTCTGCAGGTGTAAAGTAAGCCATGTTTTCAACCAGCCCAATGATGGGCACTTTAATATTTGCTTGGCCAAACATAGCAATTGCTTTTTTAGCATCAGCAAGTGCAACTGTTTGCGGTGTAGTAACAATCACCACCCCCGTCACTGGCACCGTTTGCATAATTGTTAAATGAATATCTCCTGTTCCAGGAGGCATATCAATGATTAAGTAATCTAATTCACCCCAATCCACATCAGTAATAAATTGGCGAATAGCACTACTTGCCATGGGTCCTCTCCAAACCACCGCATCTTTTTCATCCACCAATAAACCAATACTCATTAAACGAATACCAAATTTTTCCAATGGTAATATAATTCCTTTCCCATTTTCATCTTTCATCATTGGACGTTGACCACGCACACCGAACATAATGGGTACACTTGGACCATAAATATCCGCATCCATTAATCCTACTTTTGCACCACCCTCCGCTAAAGCAAGTGCTAAGTTTGCAGAAATAGTACTTTTACCCACACCGCCTTTGCCACTCACTACCGCAATAATATTTTTTACTTGCGCTAAAACTGTTTTTTCATCCTGCCTTCTACTGGTTGTATTGGAGGTAAAGTTCACCGTAATAATCGCCTGCTTATTCACCAATAATTTAATCGCATTTTCACAAGCATTTTTCATCAAATCCTTCATTGGACAGGCTGGTGTAGTTAATACAATGGTAAAGCTTACATGATCACCCTCCACGACTAAATCAGTAATCATATTCAATGTAACCAAGTCCTTACCCAAATCTGGCTCCTGCACATTACTTAATGCCTTTAGTATCAAATCCACTGTCATTTTGAAAGTTTTTGTTAAAAAAATAGCGACATGCAAAGTTAAGTCTCAATAGGCTTATTTTGCAGTTTTAATTGGAGGATTATCCACTATTATATAAAAAACAGCCCATTTCGATCATAAAAAATGCTGCGGTTTTTTAAGGATTGCCCCTTAATTTTGCACCACATGCGACAAGGACACCTATTTATACTTTTACTCGTTTTTGCATTAACGCCATTCACTAATTTTGCGCAAACAACTGTGCCAGATATTTATCGCGATTCAGTAGTACAACTATATGGCGTGGTGATGACCGCAGATAGTTTAAAGGCCATTCCATTTGCAAGTGTGGTGGTAAATAAAAAAGGGCGAGGCACCATTACCAACAATGATGGGGTATTTTCGATTGCAGTCAATAAGGGTGAAAATATTACCTTCTCTTGTATTGGATTCAAAAACAGAACCATCTTAATCCCTGAAAATTTAGAAGGCAACCAATATAGTGTGATACAGTTAATGATTAATGACACCAATTTTTTACCAGCTACTATTTTAAAACCACGTCCCACCAGAGCGCAATTTGAACGTGATTTTGTAAATGCAAAAATCGACGACGACTTATACGAAACGGCAAGAAAAAATACAAGTGCAAGTCAAAAAAGAATCATCTTATCTAGTTTACCTTTTGACGGCAAGGAAGCCGTTGGCGCATCGCTCAACCAACAGGCATCAAAATATTATTATTCAGGGCAATTGCCACCAATGAACATTTTAAACCCTGTGGCTTGGAGAAGTTTTATTAATTCATGGAAAAGGGGCGATTATAAATCCAGAAAAAAATAATACATGAAAATGATTGCAGTCATTGGCGCAGGGACCATGGGAAATGGTATTGCACATGTATTTGCACAACATCATTTTTTGGTACATTTAATTGACACCGACAAGTCAGCTTTAGACAAAGCCATCAGCACCATCGAAAAAAATGTAGACCGTCAAATTTCCAAAGGAAGCCTTACCGCTACTGCCAAAGAAACCCTTCTTTCCAATATAACTACCTATACTGATTTCAACACAGGTATTGGAGATGCTGATTTAATTATTGAAGCCGCCACCGAAAATAGTGTTATTAAAAAAAAGATATTCACCGAGATGGATAAATTTGCAAAACCAAATTGCATATTAGCTACAAACACCTCCAGTATATCTATTGGCGAGCTAGCTGCAGCCACGCAAAGACCTAGCCAAGTGATAGGAATGCATTTTATGAATCCCGTACCCGTGATGAAATTAGTGGAAGTAATCAATAGCAAGGAAACGGATCCATTGGTCAGTAAAACAATTGTATCCTTAACAGAACAATTAGGTAAAATACCTTGTGTAGTCAACGATTTCCCTGGCTTCATCGCCAATCGAATTTTAATGCCTATGATAAATGAAGCAATTATTGCTTTATCGGAGGGTGTGAGTGACGCAAGCACCATTGATCAAATTATGAAATTAGGTATGGCCCACCCTATGGGACCCTTACAATTAGCCGATTATATTGGGCTAGATGTTTGTAAAAATATTTTAGAGATTATGGAAAAAGGATTGAACAATTCAAAATATGCCCCTGCCAATTTATTAGTACAAAAAGTTACCGAGGGAAAATTAGGGGTTAAAACAGGAGAAGGATTTTATAAATATTAATAGCTCACTCGAATGGCTAGCTTAAACCAAATTAAGTAATAAATAACATTATATAATTAGTGTTAAACAACTAAGGTTGTTGCATAGCTTACTCCTTTTAGATCATTCAACTTATTCATCACTTCATCCAATCGTATTTTGGGAATCCCCACTTTTAAAAAAACAAATAATTGTGCTGATTGTGAAACCACAGAACAATTGTATTGCTTTAATACCATCATCACTTCATTCATTTGATGATAATCAAAATTAATTTCATAGTTCAGCTCCACCGCTTTTTGAATTTGTGGCGTTAGTTGTAATGCCAATGAAGTAGCAGTTTTATAAGCATTAATTAAACCGGGCACCCCCAGTAAGCTACCGCCAAAATAACGTACTACCACGACCAATATATTGGTTAACTCCTTGCTATCAATTTGACCCAAAATAGGACGCCCAGCCGTTCCGGCAGGCTCTCCATCATCACTTACTCTAAAAGTAAGCCCTTCAACACCCATGCGATAAGCAAAACAATGATGAACTGCTTTAGGGTGTTCCTTTTTTAATTGCGCGACAAGTTTTTTACAGTGATCAATACTCTGTGCTGGATAAGCATATGCAATAAATTTACTGCCCCGATCCTTAAATTCAGCCATGGCCGTTTGCTCGATGGTATTATAATGAAAGGGGCTCATTGCTGGAATAAATAGTATTTATAATTATTTGATGTAAAGCTAGTTCATAATGCGTAATCATTAGTAACATTGCAGTATGACTTTACATGAAAGTAAGCAGGGTTTAAAATCACAATTAGCAGATCAATTTGATGCCATTGAATTGAACAGCTTATTGTCCATGTTATTTGAACATGTTACTGGAAATACCCAACTACAACAAGTCATTAATAAAAATGAGGGGTTAAGCGAAGCGCAATTAATTGAGCTGAAAAAATATGCCGAGGCACTAGCCAATGGAAAACCCATTCAATATATTTTAGGAAAGGCCTGGTTTATGGGCAAGGAATATGTCGTTAATGATCAGGTATTAATTCCGCGTCCTGAAACTGAAGAATTAGTAGAATGGGTAATCGAATATGCAGAAATCATTAATAAGCCTTTAGCTATTATTGATATTGGAACTGGATCGGGCTGTATTCCCATTGCAATAAAAACAGCATTACCTAATTGTAGCTTGAGTGGATTAGATATTAGTGAAGGGGCATTAGCTGTTGCCAAATTAAATGCAGAAAAATTAAATACCCAAATTGAATGGATTTCACAGGATATTTTAATGTCTGCTTCCATGCCAGGCAATTATGATATAATTGTAAGTAACCCACCCTATATTCCTTTTAATGAAAAAGTGAATATGCAAGCACAAGTAAAAAATTACGAGCCAGCACTGGCGTTATTTGTAACCAACGAGGACCCTTTGATTTTTTATAGAATCATCGCAAGATTAGCCAAGCAATGCTTGAACCCCAATGGGCAACTATTTTTTGAAATGCATTATGACCAAGGCAAAGCGATCCAATCCTTATTTGAGGAAATGGGCTATCACGCAGAATTAAGAAAAGACATGTTTGGAAAAGATCGTATGATTCGAGCAAGCTTAAAACCAAAAAAAGCGCTATAATTAGCGAGAAGGATCAACAGCGATGACTGGTGTTGCACCTAATTGTTTGATGATTTGCATTACCCTAATCGTAGTGCCTAAACTTGCAACACTATCCCCATTAATAACCACTGAAGGCTTGTCTGTTTCCTTAGCTAAAAATATTTTTAATTGGCTAGCCAATGAGTCAATGGATACAGGCGCAGCGCCTATAAATAATTTTTGATCCTTATCAATAGTAACCACCACCGTTTGCTTGGCCTTGGTATCTGTGGATGACTTTGGATTTGATACTTTAATAACATTTGGATTGGCCAAAGTGGACACAATCAAAAAGAATAATAATAATATAAATAAGATATCATTCAGCGCTCCAGTATGCACTTCAGGCGAATGTCTTAATCTAGGTTTTAAATTCATAAATGATAGATTAAGAATGGGTAGGCTCTTGTAAAATATCTAAAAAATCAGCACTGGCTGTTTCCATTTTATTGGCTGTTTTGTCAATTTGTGTGGTTAAATAGTTATGTCCTACATAAGCAATCAAACCAATAATCAAACCTGTAGCAGAGGTGATCATTTTGGTATAAATACCTCCCGCAATTGTATTTAAAGTATACTCACCAGTAGATGCAATACCATAAAATAATTGTACCATACCTATAATCGTACCTAAGAACCCAAACATAGGCGCAATACCTGCCACCAATGATAATATATTTAAATTTCGTTCCATAGCATACATTTCAAGCTTACCCACATTTTCCATACTCTTTTCAATAGCATCTAATGGTTTACCAATTCTCATCACTCCTTTTTCAATCATCTTCGCCACAGGATTGTCTGTATTCTTTGCCAATGTTTTAGCAGCACCTAAATTTCCTGAAATAATATTATCACGAATAATAAGCATGAACTTAGGATCAATGGTTCCTGCTTTTTTTATAGCAATCATCCGCTCAAAAAAAACATAGATCGCAATCACTAACAAAAGATATAATGGATACATGATGTATCCCCCTTTTTGCAATAAGCTGAATAAGGATATTTTATTTTCTGCAACTTGTAACAAGAATAGCATGGTGTTCAATTTATTTTTTAAAGTTATAAGGTTTTATTTGAAAAAGGGTGCATGTGAATAACTATCAATTTGTTAAAATATTTCCACCAAATTAACAAGTACTTCCACCGACTTTTGCATATCGGATACGCCAATCCACTCATGTTTGCTATGTATCGCCTGCATACCCGTAAATATATTGGGTGCAGGAAGCCCTAAAAAACTTAACCTACTGCCGTCAGTGCCCCCTCGAATGGGTTCTACAATGGGCAAGACACCTGCTTTTTTATAGGCAGCGAATGCATTTTCCACTAAAATGGGATGAAGGTCAATCACCTCACGCATATTTCTGTATTGCTCCTTAATGGTATATGTAATATGGGATTTCGAAAAATCAGGATTTTGCAATAAAACATGTTCGGCAATCAATTTTAATTTACTGATATGTTCTTTTAATTGCTGCGTATTATGATCACGAATTAAAAATTCCAATCTTGCTTTTTCAGCCCCTCCTGAAATATGATTTGGATGAACAAAGCCTTGCCTTTGTTCGGTATGTTCTGGACTCCACTCCTGCGTAGGTAATGCAGCTATAATTTCACCTGCTATTTTGATGGCATTTTGCATCACCCCTTTCGCAGCTCCCGGATGCGCAATGACCCCTTGAATATCCATCGTTAAATAATCAGCACTAAAAGTTTCCATTTCAAAACAACCTAATTCACCTCCATCTAAAGTGTATGCGAAGTCGGCACCCAATTTTTTTAAGTCCAAAAAGTCAGTCCCTCTTCCCACTTCCTCATCGGGTGTAAATAATAATTTAATCGTCCCATGTAAAATTTCTGGGTGATGCATTAAGTATTGTGCAAAGGACATAATGATCGCAACGCCCGCTTTATCATCTGCACCTAACAAAGTATTTCCAGATGCTGTTATAATATCCTTACCAATAAAATTTTTCAAGTAAGGATAGGCTTCTATTGAAATTACTTGTAAATGATCATCAGGCAGTACTAATGGTTGTCCATTATAGTTTTTATGCAAAATGGGTTTCACATCAGTGCCACTGCAATCGGGCGCGGTATCCATATGTGCACAAAAACACAAAACCGGTTTTTGCTGCTCTTTATTGGAAGGAATGGTTGCCATCACATAACCATATGCATCTAACGCAACTTGCATGACGCCCATACCCTTCAATTCTTCCACTAATAGTTTGGCTAAATTTAGTTGCTTGTCCGTTGATGGGAAATTGGTGCTATCGGGATCACTCTGCGTATCAATTTTAACATAACGCATAAATCGTTCCGCAATAGGTAACTGATCAAATGACATAATTAATTTTTTAAACTATTTTATTTACCAAAATGATGCTTGAAGATAATTTGAATTAAGCAATAAAAAAAGGCTTTCTGTTCGCATCCTTAGATGAGAACAAGAAAGCCTCTTAAAAAAAATCTTATCTGACTAAGGCATAATTATTTTAGAAGGAGCATCAATACTCACTAATTCTAAAGCAAAGGTTAAATCCTGTCCTGCCAAAGAATGATTCGCATCTAATACCACTACTTCCTCTTTCACCTCCACCACTGTTACTTGAAATTGTTGCCCTTGGCCATTATTCATTGTCAAAGCCATTCCAATGGTTGGATTTAAATCGGCAGGAAACTGCGATTTTGGGAATTCAACAATCATTTCAGGTTGCTTTGGACCATAGGCCTCCGCAAATGGAATTTGTATCGTTTTTTTCTCACCCACTGTCATTCCAAGCACACCACTGTCAAATCCTGGAATTACCATACCTTTTCCTACTTCGAATTCTAAAGGAGCTCTACCTGTTGAGGAATCAAATGTTTCACCACTAGTCAATGTACCGTGATAATGCACTTGAATGGTATCCCCATTTTTTACTTGTTGCATATTGTTTTATTTTTAATAAAGCACCTAGGGTGCAAAGCGCAAAAGTACATAATTATGACAGATAAACTAACTTTGCCCCATGGACAATAAACCAAGGATTGTTTTTATGGGAACACCGGCATTTGCAGTGGCATCTTTAAATGCATTATTGCAAGCCAAAATGAATGTGGTGGGCGTGGTTACTTCGCCGGATAAGCCAGCTGGCAGAGGCATGCAGCTACAACAAAGCGCGGTTAAACAATTTGCCCTCGCCCATGATTTAGCTGTTTTACAACCTGAAAAATTAAAATCTGCCGAGTTTTTTGAAGCATTAAAACAATGGAAACCGGACCTGCAAGTAGTCGTGGCATTTAGGATGTTGCCTGAACAAATTTGGTCATTTCCTCCGATGGGAACCTTAAATGTACATGGCTCATTATTGCCACAATACCGTGGTGCTGCGCCTATCAATTGGGCCATTATCAATGGTGAAAAAGAAACAGGCGTCACCACATTTCAATTACAACATACCATTGATACAGGTGCCATATTATTACAGGACCGCATTGCTATTGCTGGTAATAATACCGCTGGCGAAATACATGACACCATGATGGAAGTGGGCGCACAATTATTAGTAAAAACATTGCATGGTTTATTTGACAACAGCATTAAAGCAGTACCCCAGGAACAAGTAATTGGAAATGACACACTCAAACATGCCCCCAAAATTTTTACCAAGGATTGTGAAATAGATTGGGAAAAACCATGTGCAGCGATACATAATTTAATAAGAGGATTGGCCCCTTTCCCTGGCGCTATTACCAAGATTGATGGGAAAATTGTAAAACTTTTTTTAACGCAAATCATTGAATCAACCCCAACCGAAGCCCCTGGAACTTTTATAACGGACGGAAAAACTTTTGCAAAAATTGCATGTAAGGATGGCTATATTGGACTAGCGAATATTCAATGGGAAGGAAAAAAGCGTATGCCAATTATTGATTTTTTAAGGGGCTATCGAAAACCTACCTAAACAAGAAAATATTATAGTGGTAAACCTGCCTTAGCGCCAGGTGCTGCAAGTCAATTTATTTCAACGCATTATTGAAATCTTCCAAACTTACCAAACCTTGATGTCTCCAAGTTTCTTTGCCATTTTTAAAAATGATAAAAGTAGGAAGCCCTTCAGATTGTAATGCTTTCATAACGTCAATATCATTACCGCCATCCACTGCTAAAAAATAAAAAGGATTTGCTGGTTGTTTTTTTAATGCTTCTAAAACCGGCAACATTTTTCGACAAGGCGGACACCAATCAGCGCCAATATCCACCAAAACAATTTTGTTGGTTGCAATTACTTTCTCAAAATCCGTGCTGCGCATTTGAGGAATATTACCTCCTCCTTCCACAGGAAATCCATTCATTTTCCAATTACTCATGCCTCCTTCCAAATTAATTACTTTATATCCTTTTTCAATAAGGAAAGCTTGTGCAGAGGCACTCCGACCACCCGCTTGACAATACACATAAATAGGTTGGTTTTTATCCAAATGTTGGGTTCGATCCGCAAATTCAGTTTTATCCATCCAGTTCGCTTGTAATGCATGGGAAATATGACCACCATTAAATTCATTCGCAGTGCGAACATCTAATACCTGAACGCTTTGTGATGCAATTGCTTGTTTAAATGAAGCAGCAGCAATGGTTTCGCCATTACTTGCACTTGACCCTACTGGTTGCCCCCCATTGGAGTTTGACTGTCCACAACTTACTAAAACAAATCCCATAAACATAAGTGATATAAATAATTTACATTTCATAAAATAGTATTAATAAGTAACGGTAATTTGAAAAGTTTTATTGGTGATTCCTAAAATTGCAGCAGCAGCATCACTCAACCTATATTGAATTGAATTGCTTACATCCGGAAGTGCGTTAATCACTTTGGCACAAATGGTTTTGAAATCGGCAGTGGTAATTTTTACAATCGTCCCAATGGGAATTTCATTGGTCAAGATATAAAATTTTTTATCCTGCCAACCACTAATGCTTTTAAATACAGAAGCAGTTCCATCTAGTGTTTGAAAAGAGGCAGATTTTTTTTGATCTGAAAATAATGTCGCAAAATACCCTTCATCTACTTTTGTTGTATTTGCCCCTGCCCCTTGATGACTTATTAATGTATTATGAATACTATCGTTGACTCTTGCTTTTTCTTTATTCAAAGAAATTACCTGTAAAGTATTTTGACGAACCGTATCTACTTTTTTAACCGCCATATACTTTGATCGGTAACGAGATTTTCCTTTTACACTCCCTTTTTTATAAGTCGTTCTTTTTCGAATTGATGTTTTGGGACTGATTTTATTTTTTGCGGTTGCCGTTTTTACACTACTGCCTTTTTTGGCAACAGTGACTGCTGCTTTATTTGCAACAGTGGTTGCTGGCTTTTTTGCAACAATGGTCGCACCCTTTTTTGGAATTACTTTTTTACTTGCGGTGGTATTATTTTTACTTGTTGTGGCCGTTTTTTTCTGGGGCACCTGTTTTTTGGCTGGTTTTACTTGGAAAGGGGCAATACTATACCCAGGCGCAAAAGCACTGAACAGGAACAAGAACAGTAAAACGCCATATTTAAACATACCGCAAAGGTACAAAAATCAAGTGCAAAGAAAAGGCTAAAAATTAGTATACAATATTAATAATATATGTAAATACTAGTAATTCAATATTCTCCATTCATTTGGATAGTAATTATTCGCTCTATTGGGCAACAATTTGGCCCACCCAAGTGCAATACTTTGGTACTTGATCAAATGCCAACCCACATTTCCATCTAATTGTACCTCTGCGCGTCTCAGGTAATTGAGTGCTGTTTCGGACCCTACTTCGAGTGTTTGATAAGGCAAATTGGACCAATAGCTCATTGCCAACGCATGGGAAGGAATAAAGTCCTTCCCTTTAACGGCACCCAAGTCCAAGCCTAATTTTTTTACATATAAGTTACTCAAAATGGATAAAATAGCCGGTTCAAATAAATTCGGAATTGCAATCATGCTATTTTGATGTGATAAGTATTGATGCGTTTCAGGTAATTCAAAAAATGATTTTGCGACAGATAATTCATTCTTTGATAAGGGGGTAAATTTAAATGAATCTGAAGTACTCGTGTTTTGAACTCCTCCTTCTTTTTTAAAAACGGAAATAAAAAAACCTTCCCCTTTTATTTTATCTGGATAAAATCTAAATCCTTGACATTGAAGTTCGGGACTTTCACAGGAAATAATATTCCACGATGGGGGCACTGGGATTTTAATATTCACCATTCCTGGTAGATTTGCAATTTGATCCATTATTTTTTCATCTTCTTCAAAGGAATAAGAGCAAGTTGAATAAATCAAATAACCCCCTTCTTTTAAAGTATCCATGGACTCTTCAATGATGCGTTCTTGTCTTAAACTACAATGTTGCACATTATCCAAACTCCATTCTGAAATAGCAGAAATATCTTTACGAAATAAGCCACTGCCACTGCATGGCGCATCAATCATTACTAAATCAAAAAAAGCAGGTAAGGCTTTAAAATGCCCTGGGTCATTCTGCGTGACTATCATATTATCCGCACCCCATTTTGTAATATTTTCCACCAAGATGGCATTGCGCCCTTTGATCGTTTCATTGGCAACGACCAAGCCATCCTTAAACCAATTGGCTAACAGAGTACTTTTTCCACCAGGTGCTCCACATAAATCAAGCACCATGGATGTTCTATCCATATTTAAATGATCCAACAAATAATGTATAAACATACTACTAGCCTCCTGCACATAATAAGCACCCGCATGCCATAAGGGATCTAATACAAATAGCGGACGCTCATTCAAATAAACCCCTTGAGCACACCAAGAAACTGGTGTAGTATGATTTAAAAAAGAATGTGTATGTAAATCGAACTGTTTATACTTATTTAACCTAACCGACGTAATTTGTTCCCCTTGGGCATGCACTTGCTCAAAAGCGTTTTTTTCAAACCCTGGCAAGCCCTCTAATGAATCTAAAAATGGTTTAGGTAACAAGTATAATATATTTTAAATTAATATCGAATTGTGAAATGTTGCTTTTGTTTATTTTCTTTTCTAAAAAAAACAATGCCTATATAAAATAAATCAATCGTTAAAGTAATTGCCTCATGTTTTTTGATTTCATCCCACGCTTGTTCCATTTCACTACTCCAATAAATGTCATCAAAAATTAAAATAGACTGTTCGTTCACTTTACTTAATAAAAGTTTAAAATATTCCATCGTAGGTGCATAGCGATGATTGCCATCAATATACACCATACCTACATTGGAAATTGAATTTAAATGTACTGGCAAGCTTGTGGTAAAATCGCCTTCCACAATTTCTATATTTTTTAAACGTAATAAATCAAAGGTCGCATGCGCTTCTTGCGCTATTGCAGGCGCTCCTTCCATCGTGACCAAGGTTTGATGGGGCATGGACATTGCTAAATAACTCGATGTAATACCAAAGGAAGTACCCATTTCTAAAATATTACTGGGATTAAAATAAACCCCCATCCGATATAATAATTGGCTTATTTTTTTTTGCTTAAGTGCCGATTTCGCAATTTCACGAATGCTTCTTTTTTTAAATTCAGATTGCCTTGAACCTGCGCCTCTGTCTAGTACTTCAATCACAATAGCATTCGCTTCTAATGACTTTCGTCGCGCCTCAATGACTGCAACATTTTCGGGCGTACTTTTTTTGTTTAAAATTTTGGTAACAAACTCGTATACAAAAGGGGAATGTATGCCATGCCCTTTACCGTTGGAAGCGGTAAAATAATACTTAATAAATTTAAAAGCGAGTTGGGCGTTTGAATGCATATTTTATTTTCTTTGCCAACATTCAATATCGAACGAAAAAGAATGCTTCTCATCACTATTATAAAAAGTGGAATCCGTCTTTTCCCATTCATTGTTCAAAGTTGGGAAAAAAGCATCTCCTTCAATGGTGGTATGCACCCTAGTTAGCATAATCGTTTTCGCTAACGGCATAGCAAGTTCATAAATTTGACCGCCGCCAATAACCATTAATTGTTTATACTCCTGTTGCACCGAAATATTTATAGCTTCCTGCAAAGAATGAACCAATGTCGCTCCATTGGTTTTAATATTTTTTTGATTCGATAAAATTAAATTTAATCGCCCAGGCAATACCTTATTTCCCAAAGACTCAAAAGTTTTTCGCCCCATGACGATGGGTAAGCCCCAGGTAGTATTTTTAAAAAAGCGCATATCCTTAGGCAAGTGCCATAGCAATTGATTATCTTTTCCAATCACATTATTGTCAGAAGCAGCAACCACTAAGGTAATATTCATAATGCTAAATTTTTATACCGCTACAGGCGCTTTAATAGAAGGATGTGATTGGTAATCTTCCAAAGTGAAATCGCTATACTCAAAAGAGAAAATATCTTTCACCGCAGGATTTATTTTCATAGTGGGTAAAGGGAAAGTGGTTCTGGACAATTGCAATTCTGCTTGCTCCACATGATTGTTATACAAATGAACGTCGCCAAAACTATGCACAAAATCACCATATTGCAAATCGCACACCTGCGCAACCATCATTGTTAATAATGCATAGGAAGCTATATTAAAAGGCACACCTAAAAAAACATCAGCGCTTCGTTGGTATAATTGACAACTTAACTTTCCATCTGCAACATAAAACTGAAACATGTTATGACAAGGCATCAATGCCATCTTTGATAAATCACCCACATTCCATGCGCTCACAATTAATCGTCTACTGTCGGGCGTGGTTTTAATTTGATGAATTAAATCTTTTATTTGATCAACAACAACGCCATTCGCTCCTTCCCAACTGCGCCATTGTTTTCCATACACCGGACCTAGGTCCCCATTTTCATTCGCCCATTCGTCCCATATACGAACCCCGTTGTCTTTTAAGTATTTAATATTGGTATCCCCTTTTAAAAACCATAACAATTCGTAGATGATACTTTTAAGATGTAATTTTTTTGTCGTGACCAAAGGAAAGCCTTTGGAAAGATCAAATCGCATTTGATAGCCAAAACAACTTTTGGTTCCTGTACCTGTTCGATCGGTTTTCGGAGTCCCTTCGTCAATAATATGTTGTAATAAATTCAGGTATTCTTGCATAGTGCAATTTACAACCAATACCCATTATGCAGAAATCATTTTTTTGCCTTTCTTCTAGCCAATTCCTTTCGGATTAACAATAATTCACGGTTAGTTTGACCATTTACGCTTGAATTTTCCTGCGCACGACGCATCAAATACGGAATCACATCCTGAATGGGCCCAAAAGGAAGATATTTGCTGACATTGTAATTTTCCAATGCCATATTAAAACTAATATGATCACTCATTCCAAACAATTGTGAAAAGTGCACTTTATGATCATTATTTGACATGCCTAATTCTTGCATTTTCGTGACAATACTTAAATTGCTCTGTTCATTATGCGAAGCTAAAATCAAGGAAATATTTTCTTTGTTTTGAATACAATACAATGCAGCAGCATCAAAATCGATATCTGTCGCATTTTTATCAACATGGATGGGCGAAGGATAATTCATTGCCAAAGCACGTTCTCTTTCTTTTTCCATATACGCACCACGCACTATTTTTGCGCCTAATAAAAAATTGCCTTCCACGGCAAGTTGATGCGAAAGTTTTAAAAAATGCAAACGATCATGTCGATACAATTGATACGTATTATACACCACTACTTTTTCTTTATTGTACACCCCCATTAATTCAATAGCCAGACGATCAATAGGATCCTGAATCCAAGTTTCTTCTGCATCTATTAAAATGCCAATGCCTTTTTCATTGGCAATATCACAAATGGCATACATCCTTTCTCTAACCCTATCCCACTCCCCAGTTTGGCTTTCGCTATCATGAATGCCACTTCGTAATCGGGGGGCTTCGTTCAAAGTTTCCAATAAATTCATACTGGCCAAGCCTGTTAATTTCACACTTACAAACGGCACATTTTTTTCAGTAGCTGCAAATGTAACTGCTTCAATAATTTTTTCAGTGACTGCATCAAAATTTTCTTCCCCTTCTTTTGCCTCCACACCATAATCCAATATGACTTGTACCCCATAAGATCCCAATTGCTTGGTCACCCTTGCCGAATTCTCCAGAGTTTCACCACCAACGAATTGTTTGAAAATAGTACTGCGTATAATTCCATTAATGGGCAACCCCGACTTCATTAAAAAAGGAGTCACATTCGTTGCAATAGATACAACCAATGGGCTTTGAATTACACTAAATAAAAATAGGGCTTTACGTAAATCGGCATTTGACTTATAGGCAAATGCATGCTGGGTATTGTCTAAAGATAGGTTCATGCTAACGTTCATTCGTACTGCAAATATCGGCAGTTCTACTTATACTTCAAAAGAATAAATAAGCTAAATTGCTTGATGATTAAAAGGTTGTAAAACCATTTCACTCACTACGCCGGAACTGGGCTGTTGGCACAAAAACCAAATGGATTTTGCAGCTTCCTCCGCTTGTATCATTTTATCTCTTTGTACTCTTAAATCAATATTGTCCCAGAAAGGCGAATCAACCCCGCCTAGATAAACTTGTGTGATGCGTATTTCAGTTCGTTTCAACTCCTCTCTAATGGATTGCATCATTCCTACCAACGCATATTTACTTGCGCAATAGGCGGCAGCCCCCGACATGGGGATTTTACCTAATATACCAGGAATATTAATAATAAGTCCTTTTTTCACTTCTATCATTTTGGGCAAAATTGCCTTTACAATTTCAAAGGTGCTCAATACATTCACTTGGTAGGACAATTGCATATCTGATACCTGCAATTGATTCAATGGTTTAATAATTCCAATACCCGCAGCATTGATGTAAATGTCAAATGATTCATTTTCGATTTTTTTTACAAAGTTTTGAACTGAATCGGAATTTGACAAATCCACTTCCAATATTTGCGATGCCGGTAATTGATTGCTTTCGGCTATTAAGTTTAATTTAGCGAATTGACGACCTGCGATCCATACTTGCGCGCCACTATTATATATTAACTTAACCAAATGGGCACCAATACCTCCTGTTGCACCCACAATGAGTACTTTTTTATTTTTTAAACTATCCATATGAATTTGCTATGTTTCTAAAATAACAAAGCAGTAGTCAAATTGTTTAAATAAACAATGTAAATTTACCTGCAACTTAAAAAATAGTTAATTGAAAATTGTAGCCACCCATATTTACCAATTCAAAATTCCAATGGTCCCTTTTACCATTGCTACTGGAACGATGCACTTTGCGCAAAATATGCTCATTAAAGTAGTGACCGATGAGGGGATTATTGGATATGGCGAGTGCTCGGCTTTTCCCATGATTGTTGGTGAAACACAACAAAGCTGCTATCTATTAGCAAAGGATTTTGCCAGTTATTGGAAAGGTAAAAACCCATTAGCAATTACAAAACGACTAAATGAATTGGATTTAATAATTGCTGGAAACTATACTGCAAAAAGTGCCTTTGATATGGCCTTGTATGACATTGCAGCAAAAGCAGCTAATCAACCATTGTATGCTTTTTTAGGCGGCAGCCAAAAACCTATTGAATCCGATTTGACCATTGGCATTGACACCCCTCAAAAAATGGCAGAACAAGCGATAGATTTTGTGACCAAAGGGGTACACATGATTAAAGTGAAACTTGGCAAACACCCTATCGAGGATGTGGAAAGAATTAAAGCAATAAGAACTGCCATTGGAGATGAAATTATTTTACGCATTGATGCGAATCAAGGCTGGTCATCCCATAACGCATTAGGCGTATTAACGAATCTATCAAAATATAATATTGAATTTTGCGAACAACCCATGCATAAGTACGAGGACGATTTTTTACCTGCATTATGCAAGGCTTCCCCCATAAAAATAATGGCCGACGAATCCGTATTTACACACCATGATGCACGTAAGCTCATTGCACAAAAAGCATGCGATTCCATTAATATCAAATTTTCAAAAAGTGGTGGCATACAAGAAGCCATAAAAATTCATGACCTAGCCAAAAAGCACAACATCCCATGCATGATGGGCGGCATGCTCGAAAGCAGATTGGCCTTAAGTGCAAAAATGCATTTTGCGATGGCGCATGACAATATCAAATATTACGATATGGATACTTGTTTGTTAGGTCATTTAGCTGATCCAGTGATTGGCGGCGTTCAATTTACCGGAATGCATTTAAACATTAATGACACTCCTGGAATTGGGGCAGAAGTAGATCCCGCGTATTTAGCAAATTTAGAAAGCTGCATTGTTTAAGGAGCTATAAAATCGAGTAGAAAAGCGCGTATGAAATAGGCTAAAAAATAGCGCATTCGCCTCCTCCCATGTAACGCCTTATTATCCTACTATTGAATAGCGGAATGTCGTTTTTTCAATTCGTCTAATTGTCACACAAGTTTGTATCTTTACTTCACAAAGCATAACACTATGGAAGCGCGCAAAGCAATTGATTCCTTCACCACCATGAATGAATTAGTATTACCCAATGATACAAATACCTTTGGTGATTTAATGGGTGGAAAATTGATGTATTGGATGGATATTGCCGCCTATTTATCAGCAGCCAAACATTGCAATTCAGCATGTATGACTGCATCGGTAGATAACTTAAGTTTTAAAACACCCATTAAATTAGGTAATGTTATTTGCATTGAAGCGATTGTCACTAGAGCCTTTACTACCTCCATGGAAATTCATTTAAAAGTTTGGAATCAAAATATGATCAGTCAATCAAAGGAGCTAAGCAATGAAGCCTTTTTTACTTTTGTTGCTTTAGATGAAAACAAACAACCCATAGAAGTTCCAGGAATTATTGCAGAGACAGCCGAACAGAAAAAATATTATGATGGCGCTTTACGTCGTCGTCAATTGCGTTTAATATTAGGGGGTAAGATGAAACCAGATGACGCAACTGAATTAAAAGCCTTATTTGTGAAGGACTAGGTATTTAAATTGCAACCAAAACTAGGTGGTGATTATTGGTGATTAGTGGCAATTTTAAAGCGCTTTGAAATAAAAATTGAACTACAGGCCATTCAGAAATGAAGCTTGTATTTATTTGCCAATCACTTGAGCCAAGTGATGCTTCCCCTTTAACATATACTCCTTACTTTGTTCAATGCCATCCATGATTTGCTCTAGGATATGTTCCACCGATTGTGTGTAGTCAATCACCAATGGCTCTTTAAATCGAATACTTAAGGGCGTTCCTACTTTTTTAAACTTCAATCCCTTTTTATTGAATGCGCGCCAAAAACCATTGATCACGACAGGCACCACAATGGGTTGATTATTTTTAATGATATGCGCAGTTCCTTTTCGTCCAGGTGCAAAAGGCTTGGTGGTACCTTGCGGAAAAGTAATCACCCAACTATTAGACAAAGCTTTATCGATTTTTTGCGTATCCACTTCATCCCGATTACGCGAAACATCTTGTCCTTCGGCGCGCCAAGTTCGCTTAATCGTTAATGCACCACCCAACTTGAATAATTTGGTCAACCAATTGCTATTCATGGTTTCCTCAGCAGCAACAAAAAATAAATTGGTGAATGGATTTAATAAATAATAAGGCAATCCGAGCTTATTAAACTTACGCCATTTCACCGCACAAAAAATATGAACAAACGCAATCACATCCGCGAAATAAGTTTGATGATTACTTACGAATAAAACATTTTTATTTGGGAGATTTTCCAAATGCTCCGTGCCCTCTATTTTTAACTTATTGAATAATACCAATCCTGGATAAGTAAATATCCCTACAAGCCCATATATGAAAGAGCGAAATAAGCGAATATGTTTTAATCTGTCTAATAAACTCATGATCCAGCCAATTTTGATATTAACGCAATATACTAATTAATATTTTATTCGCATATCCGTGTTTAGCCAACAAATTGTATCTTCAAACAATGAAAAAATCAGCCGTAATTTTCGACATTGATGGTTTATTAATTAATAGCGAGCCATTATGGAATAAAGCAGCTAGTGAAATCTTTAGGCAATATGGAATTTTATTGACCGAACAGCAATATGCTTTAACCACCGGCTTAAGATCAAAGGAATTTGTGGCACATTGGTTATATGAGCACAAAATCCCTTCGACTGAATATGATCGTGCCGAGCAACGTATTATTGATTTAGCATTAACCATGATTGACAAGGATGTGAATGTCATGCCAGGCGTTGAACATATTTTTCAATTTTTTTTACAAAAAGAGTTTAAAATTGGTTTAGCCACCTCCTCTCCTGTTGCTTTAATTGAACTTATCAAAGACAAACTAGGAATTAGACATATTATTCAAGCAAGTTGTTCAGCGCAACAATTACCATTAGCAAAACCGCATCCCCAAGTTTATTTGGATTGCGCCGCAGCACTTCATACTTCTCCATTGGCCTGTATTTGCTTTGAAGATTCGTTGTATGGTATGATTGCGGCTAAAGCTGCAAGAATGACTTGTGTAGTTGTGCCAAGTGCTGACCATATGAAATTAGCCCATTGGGGTGCCGCTGATTTAAAACTATCCTCGCTGCAAAATTTTGGCGCCCTACACTTCAATATGCTTGATCCAGAATAAGGATAGGTTCTATTTCAAGGAAATTAAAAAAATTATGTGTTCCTGGTTAAAATCAAATTAAATTGCAGGTTAGTATGGAATTAGCCAAAAAAGTGATTGGAGCCGAACTCGAGTTATTCGAAAAACATTTTAAAGATGCGGTCAAAAGTAGGGTGTCTCTGCTGGACCGTATTATGCAATACATTGTAAAGCGCAAAGGGAAACAAATGCGGCCGATGTTTGTATTGTTATCAGCAAAATTACATGGCGAAATAAATGATAGCTCCTACCGCGCAGCCTCCCTAGTTGAATTATTACACACAGCCACTTTAGTGCATGATGATGTGGTGGACGAATCTTTTGAAAGAAGGGGCTTTTTCTCCATCAATGCCTTATGGAAAAATAAGATCGCTGTTTTAGTGGGTGATTATTTATTATCAAAGGGATTGTTATTGTCATTAGAGAATAAAGACTTTACCATATTAACTATTTTATCCAATGCAGTAAAAAATATGAGCGAAGGCGAATTACTGCAAATGGAAAAAACAAGAAATTTAAACTTTGACGAATCTGTTTACTACGAAATCATTAATGGAAAAACTGCAAGCTTGCTTGCATCGAGTTGCGCCGCAGGCGCCTCCTCTGTTTCAAATGATTCAGAAGTGATTGAACAAATGCGCGCATTTGGAGAAAATGTAGGCATGGCTTTTCAAATTAAAGACGATTTATTTGATTATGGTGAAGCGAAAGTGGGTAAGCCAACAGGCAACGATATCAAAGAAAAAAAATTGACACTCCCTTTAATTCATATTTTACAAAAAGTAACCCCTGCCTTAAAAAAGAAGATCATCTTTATTGTTAAAAATAATAATAACGATAAAGCGCAGGTAAAATTTGTCATTGACAATGTAGTGACAAATGGGGGTATAGAATATGCTACTGAAAAAATGATTGAATACCGCGATAAGGCATTAACCATACTCCACTCATTTCCTACATCAAGTTGCAGAGATGCGCTTGAAGAATTGGTCCGCTATACAACCGACCGAAAATTTTAATGGAAAAAAGATGGAACATATTACAAGCAGATGTACTAAAAGTACAAGCTTTACAAAGCGCACTAAAAATACACCCCCTACTTTGTGAACTACTTGTTCAAAGAGGCATTGATACCTTTGAGGCAGCAAAACATTATTTCAGACCCAGCATTGATCACTTACATGACCCTTGGTTAATGAAGGATATGCGCAAAGCAGTGGATCGTATTCAGGATGCAGTTAATAAGCAACAAAAGATACTGGTATTTGGCGACTATGATGTGGATGGAACCACTTCGGTTGCTACTTTGTACCAGTTTTTAAAAACCTTGTCCCCCCATATTGATTATTATATCCCACATAGATATAGAGAGGGCTATGGTATTTCTAAAATAGGGATTGACTTTGCGAAAGAAAACAATATTGATTTAATCATTTCAGTGGATTGCGGTATTAAATCCATTGAACTCATTACCTATGCAAAAGATTTAGGCATTGCATTTATTATTTGCGATCACCATTTACCTGACACCATTTTACCACCTGCCATTGCCATCCTCAATCCAAAACAAGTGGATTGTAATTATCCTTATAAAGAACTTTGTGGATGCGGCGTGGTATTTAAATTAATATCTGCGCTTGCGGACACCTATAATTTACCCCCTGAATCCTATTTGCAATTTATGGATTTAGTCGCCACCGCCATTGCTGCTGACATTGTTCCTCTTACAGATGAGAATAGAACTATGGCTTTTTTTGGTTTACAACAAGTAAATCAATCCCCTTGCTTTGGTATATTAGCACTAATGGAATTGGCCAAACAAACTACCCCCTTAAAAATTAGCAACTTGGTTTTTGCAGTCGCGCCGCGTATTAATGCGGCTGGCAGAATGGATGATGCAAAGAAAGCAGTACAATTATTTATAGAAAAAGATTATTCAAGCGCTTTAGCCATTGCTTCATTATTACAACAGGATAATTTAGACAGAAGAGAAGCGGATACTAGTATTTCAGAAGAAGCATTGCAGCAAATTGAAATGGACCCAACGCATTTAACAAAGAAATCGTCTGTGGTTTTTCAAGCACATTGGCATAAAGGGGTGGTGGGTATTGTGGCAAGTAGATTAATTGAAAAACATTACAAACCCACTATTGTGCTAACACAAAGCGGGGAAGTAATTACCGGGAGTGCGCGCAGCGTATTGGGATTTAATTTATATGAAGCACTTCACGCTTGTCGCGCAAATTTAATCGGCTATGGTGGTCACTTTGCTGCTGCAGGTATGACCATGGCAGTTGATCAACTTGAACCATTTAAAATAGCATTTGAAAATGCAGTGGCAGAAAGAATCACCATTGAACAGCTGACCCCTGAAATCGCTATCAACGCCATATTACCCTTGGATCATATCAACATGAACTTTTTTCAAATTATCAGTCAAATGGAACCTTATGGACCAGATAATGTTCGACCGATATTTTTAGCAAAAGGGGTTCGTGATGCTGGTTATACCAAACTTGTAAAAGAGGCGCATATTAGTTTTCATGTCATTCAAGAACAAAATACAGTGAAAGGCATTGGCTATAATATGCCCCAACATATCGACCTCATTAAATCCGGAAAACCCTTTGACCTTGTGTTTCAATTACAATTAAACGAGTGGCAAGGAACTCAAACTGTCCAAATGCAGGTCATCGATATTAAAGCTTCCGCTTAACTACCCCACTTATTTAAACAATAAAGCGAAGTAGTATTTAAACCACTTCGCTTTACCTTATTTTTATATGTAAAATTGCAGCAACAAAATTGCTAAAAAATATCACTTCAATAAATCAACGCTTCTATTAATAAAGTTGGTTAACTCAGCGCCTTTTAATAAGCCTTGTGAAAGCAATGCCAAGTCGGCTAAATTACGCGCCTGCTTTTGTTGCTTATCTACATCCGGCTCCTTTAATAAGGTTTGATAAATGGGGTGATTGCCATTCACTGTTAAATGAACTTCATCTGGCATCTGTGCATAAAATGCGGTCATTCCGCCACCGCCCATGCCTGCCATATCTTTCATCCGACGCATAAACTCAGGGCGTGTAGCAACAATCGGTGCCGCATCCTGACTCAATCCCTTCACTTCTACTGTTAAAGTAATTTCAGGTACTTGGAATTCAAATAATTTTTTGGCTTGTTCCACTTCATCTTTAGACAATATGGAATCTACGTTTTCTTGCTTATCAATTAAATTATCAACCACGTCTGCATCTACACGAACAAACTGCACGCCTTCCCATTTCATCTCCACATTATTAATGAAGGCAGCATCAACCATGGTTTCCAACTTAACTACTTTATATCCTTTTGCTACTGCAGCTTGAATAAAAGCATCCTGTTGCACTGGATTGGTGGTGTATAATAATACTTGCTTGCCCTCCTTGTTTTTTTGTGTTGTAGCAGTATTGGTTTTATATTCTTCCAAGGTGTAAAAAGTGCCAGCGCTTGCAGCATCTTCCATGATTAAAAACTTATTCGCTTTTTCTAAAAACTTATCGTCCGTAATCATACCATACTTCACAAACAAACCTAAGCTTTCCCACTTTTCCTCAAATGACTTACGTTCGCTATTGAATATTTCCTCTAATTTATCCGCTACTTTTTTGGTAATGTGCGCGTTAATTTTTTTCACATTTGGATCTCCTTGTAAATAGCTACGACTTACATTTAACGGAATGTCTGGACTATCAATGACCCCGTGTAATAACATTAAAAATTCAGGAACAATATCCTTCACCTCGTCTGTTACAAACACTTGGTTGCAGTATAGTTGTATTTTATCCTTCTGGATTTCAAAACTTTGTTTGATTTTAGGGAAATACAAAACACCAGTTAAATTAAACGGATAGTCCACATTTAAATGAATCCAAAACAAAGGGGTTTCTCCAAATGGATACAACTCCTTATAAAACTTCTCATAATCTTCTTTGGTTAAATCAGCAGGTTTACGCACCCAAATTGGATTGGTATTATTGATTGATTTTTCAATCTCTAATTGCTCTGCTTTACCTTCTTCCTTTGTTGCTTCTTTCTTCTCGGCATTTGCATCCGTGAAATAAATAGCTACTGGCAAAAATTTACAAAATCTTTCTAAAATTGACTTCACACGATGTGGATCCAAGAACTCAGCACTTTCCTCATTGATATGCAAAACGATTTTTGTACCCCTTGCACTATAATCCACTTCATACAATTCATATTCGGTACTGCCATCACAACTCCAAAACACACCAGGCGAATCTGTATGACTTTTACTATAAATATCCACTTTATCACTCACCATAAATGAGCTATAAAAGCCCAAACCAAAATGACCAATAATACTTGTGTCTTTGTATTTATTAACAAATTCCTCAGCGCCACTAAATGCCACTTGATTAATATACTTGTCCACTTCGGCACTTGACATCCCAATACCATTATCAATAATGGATAAAGTTTTTTCCTTGGCATCTAAAACAACATCTACCCTTAAATCCCCAATGGCGCCTTTCACTTCCCCCTTGCTACTTAATGTTTTCAATTTTTGAGAAGCATCTACTGCATTACTCACTAACTCTCTTAAAAATATCTCGTGATCGCTATAAAGAAACTTCTTAATAATTGGGAAGATGTTCTCCGTTTGAACCCTTATTTGACCTTTTTGCATAATTATTACATTTAGTAATTGAATAGCAAAGAAAATACCAAAAAGCAAATGCTGACAGACTGTCCTTGATCAAGCCTATTGAGGTAAATTTTGCAGCCAAGCAGCCCCTGTACAACGCTTATTTTTTAACAAAATGTCACTTGTGTCACGAATCATTAATTGCTTTTCGCTATTGTACACCGAATAAATCCCAATAACGGTTCCATTTCCAGTGGGGGTGGCAATACCCGCAAAATCGGCATAGCCGCTGGACCGTAAATAAATGGTGCCCCCTGTACAAAATTTCAAGGCCTTACTTGCCCCTATTTTATTTTTATAATCCGCATAAGTTTGCCCCGTATCTGTTGCCGAAAATTCAACATTCATGATTTTAATTAATCGCCCCTGTAATGAATCCCCTAAGTTTTTAAAAGCAACTTCGATTGGAATTATTTTATAATGATCATATAGGGTGGTGATATGTTTTTCGAACAACGGAACGGGTATGCCTCCAGTAACCAATGTACCATTAGAAGTATCCACCCCTGCGACCAATTGTTGCATTTTTCGATAGTCCGTTAAAAATAAATTTTGAATGCGTACACGAATGAAAGCACCTACTGGATAGTTTTGATATAAACTAGTACCATCCAATAACAAAACAATCCCCGCGGTGCTATCTTGAATAATGATAGACTTATAAATATTATCGTGTTCATCATTGCCCACCACCACCCCTTCAATCACCCATGATTTTGTAATCGGTTCCACCCGATTATTGATATGTAATTTTCGTAAATTTTTTATGGTGATTAAGGTGTCGGATGAAAGGCCAATTACTTTTTCAGCGTAGGCCGTTTTTTTCAAGCAGGCCGAAAAAAATAACAATGTAACAAAGCATAATAAATTAAAAAAAGAATGGTACCGATTTTGATTTTTCATAAAAGATATTTTGGATGAATAAAAAAGTAGTTAATAATTGATTTATTGAATTTGCAATTGCGCCCCTATAGCATAGGTTGTTCCTTGGTCATACATATATTTTAAAGGGAATTTTTCAAGCCGAAATGCCGTGTAGTCAAACCTGGATTGTTCAAATGAAAAAAGGGGAATTAAGGTATTCAATACATTTCTAATGCTCGCACTAAATCTAATTTGCTGTTTGTTGTTTTTTATACTAAACATATATTGCTTAGACATAAATACATTAAACACCCATTGATTGGGTAAATAATTTTCAGATTGAATCAAATTCCACTGCGCTTCATTATTAATTTGGTTTTTCAATAATATAGAACGCCTAAAATAATTGTAATCAATGGACCTTTTCATTGAATACACACCCGTAATCGCAATCCTGCTTGAATAATCCGGCTGGTATTGTATTGAAATTGCTTGCACCCATTGCGGATTAGCCGTGGCAGGCAGCCCTTGCAATTGAAGTACCCCTGATTCTACTTTGTATAAATCGTTCGACAATCTAATTTCATACAATGGATTGTTAGCAATGAAGTAACTACCAAAACTACTTACTGCAGACAATTGCAGCGGCCCACCAAATTGTGTATCCATACCCAACTCAACCCCCTTATGTATGGTTTGCATTTGTCCTAACATGCCGTATACAAAAGCAAAAAAATGATCATGGTAAAACAGATTTTTTTCACTTACATTTTCAATTGATTGCCAAAAAATAGCTGCATTCATTTTAGTGTACACGCCCCTGTAAAAAAAAGCGAGATCTATCCCCCGATGCAATGCGGGTAAAATAAAACTGGCTGTATTTGGATGAACTGCAAAATCTAAATAAATATTACTTGCATTCGGGGCACTGGTTTGTTGAAACAAAATTGTTTTTGCATAAAACCGACCGGAAAACTTATATAAGTATTGGGCCTTCAACCCATAGGAAGGAAATGATAATAAGGGGGATGCGCCGAGTGATTGCATTGGGAATAATCCATTTTGATTAAAGCCCGTTCGATTAAACCGATTGTCTTCGAATTTTAAAGAAATACCAAATTCATATTTCGCCATTTGTTTATGGAGTTGCCCCCATAATTGTAATTGGGTATTTTGTAATACGTAATCACCACCCCAGGTTTGGCCTGCGCTTATTTTTTGGTCTGGGCGCCTAATTTCATTTTGAAAATTAGACTTGGATCCATTGTCATCCACCCAACCATTATAATTAAGAAAATAATTTCCACCCAACAGATTTTCAATGACATTGTAATTTCTGATAACATCTTTTGCGGCGTGCAAACCAATTTGACCCGACCATTCTAAAGGAAATTGATACTGCAGTCGCATAGATAAGCGCAATAACTGCACCTTAGCTACTTTGGTATTAATGATATAAAAGGATTGGCGTGTCGCATTTGATTGGTTGATTTTTTCCAAATGATCAAAATCAATTTGCAACGCTTGCGGATTAGATCCAAACCAATCCAATAATTTTTTTCTTAATGAACTATCCTTACTATAACTCGGTAAATATTTATAATAATCTGGTCGCGGATCCAAGGTTTTGGTCCAATCCATTTGAGATTTTTTTTGCACCCCTACCGCTATACCCATTTGCATAAATAGTATGGCTCTGTCCCGCCATTTTTTTTCATACCGAAAATAAGTCACGGGCACATCGCCACTTTTTTGATTCGGATAAAAGGGCTTCCCTTTATACCAACCCCAACTTGGATTATAATTACGCTGCAATGACAGATCAAAAGCCTCTTTTACCGATGGCGCAATTTTTCCCTGCGCAACATGATCCCACCAAATAGTCATTCCAATAGATTGCTCCAATTTTAATTGTTTATCCATACTAAAGGCAATGCCCGTCAATTTTTTAAAGCCATTCGGAATTAAACCCATGGGTGCTTGTTGAAAAACTGCATTGAATTGATAGGACCAACGCTGTTTTTTAAGAGGCCCACTATTCAGCTGTAATTGTCCTTCATATACAAAAGAGCTATTTGAAAATCGCGTTGCTACGGTAACTGTTTTTTTTAAAAAGCTTGTATTCCCTGTTAAATAACTAACCGAGCCAGGATTGCCAAAACCCAATTTTGAGTATTCAAAATTTGAAACCATATCAATGGAGTGAAATGCCTTGTACAAGGCTGCATAAGTATTGAATGAATCCCAGGCACCAATTTTACTTTGCCAATTAATTCCATCAATATAACTGCCCCTATTGGATGATTGACCGCGTGGTACCCAACTAAAAACAAAGCCATTAAACTGTGATAAATTATAGATAGGCAAGGAAGATGCCGACAATAAACTTGGTACCCAATTAGCGCTAAATTCTATCAGCGTTTCCCTGTTTTGCAAACCTGTATTTTCTTTGGCTTCTTCCTCCTGTGCCATGACAGGTTGATGCAGATAAAGTAAGAGGAGAAAATATAAGATGCGCTGAAATCGATTGCTCATTGAAAACCCTTTTATTGAAATCGCAATATGAATAAATGAACAAAGCAAAATATTGCGGTAAATACGCAATCAAATACAAATAAATAAACCTTGATTGCCTGATTAAAAAAGAAAAAACTAAAATCATGAAAAAAATAAACCCCTGTATTCGCAGCTATTGGTTCCTGTACTTTCTCCTCTTACCCATTTTAACAAAAGCGCAAAGCATAGACACAAACATTACGCATAGCATTATTGTTGGCTTTTATAATTTTGAAAATTATTATGATACTACCAATCAAATGAATGTTGCAGATGAAGAATTTTTACCCAATAGTGCGAAAGGATATAATAGCATTCGCTATAATAATAAGTCGGCGCACTTAGCTTTAGTCATTGCTGGGATTGGGAAAATAAATAACGCTAAAGGAATTTCATTATTAGGTATTGCAGAGATTGAAAATAAAATGGTTTTAAAAAAACTAGCCGAAGATCCAATGATCAAAAAATACAATTATCAATTTATCCATTTTGATTCAAAAGATACTAGAGGCATTGACGTAGCATTAATGTACCAACCCGCTCAATTCAAGCCCTATCAATACCGTAGTTATAGTTTAACCGATGCAACCCACTTTACCACTTATGCGACAAGGGATATATTATATGTGCAAGGAGAACTAGATAAAACATGGGTACATATTTTAGTGAACCACTGGCCTAGCAGACGCGGGGGTGAAAACGCGTCGGCAGAAAAAAGAATTTGGGCCGCAACCGTATGTAAAAGAATTATGGATAGTATTGAAAGCAGAGACCCCAAAGCGAAAATTATCGTGATGGGTGACTTTAATGACAACCCCAATAACAAAAGTTTGAAACAGTTAAAAATGTACAATCCCTTTTTAAAATTATTTAATAGGGGCATGGGGAGTATGGCCTATCGGGATAGTTGGAGTTTGTTTGATCAAATTTTACTAAATGCCAATTGGCCAATCGAGCAGGAAAAACAAGGGGGCCGATCAAAAAAAGCGCCAGATACGAGCCATCTCCAGCCTGCTGTAGCCAATTTAAATAATCAGTACCCTATTAATAGGCAACCTAGCTCAGATGGCCGGTTTGACCTAATCTATTGTAAATCAATAATATACAGAAGCGCCGCCTTGACTCAGCAGGATGGAAAATACCAGGGCTACCCCAAAAGAACCTGGAATGGGGACCAATTTAACGGAGGTTATAGCGATCACTATCCCGCAGTCATAATTTTTAAGGCAAAAAATAGCGAAAAACCTTTAAAATAGCCTACCTTCGCCCTCCCAAATCTGTTTTGGCAGATTCATTCCGAGCAATCGAAATGTCCACTGGGAAAAACCAATTATTTAACCAATAAATTCAAGTAATGAACAATTACGAATTAATGGTGATTTTTACACCGGTTTTATCTGAAGATGATTTCAAATCAGCTCAGAAAAAATACCAAGACTTCATCCAAGAAAATGGTGGGTCTACAGTAGCCTCAAATCCTTGGGGTTTAAAATCACTTGCTTATCCAATCGATAAGAAAACTACTGGTATCTACTGGATACTAGAATTTACTGCACCTCCTACAGTAAATGAAAAATTGAAAATTCAATTTTTACGTGACGAGCAAATCATGCGTCACATGATTACCAAACTTGACAAGAACGCAGTTGAGTATAACCACATTAAGAGAAACGGCGGTTTCCCTGTTCACAAAGCAGTTGAGGCTTAATTAAATTTTTACCAACATGGCAAAGAATGAAATAAAATACCTTACAGCGATTAAGCAGGAAAAACCAAAGAAGAAATTCTGTCGTTTTAAAAAGTATGGTATCAAGTATGTCGATTACAAAGACATCGATTTTTTAAAGAAATTTTTAAATGAGCAAGGTAAAATGTTACCTCGTCGTTTAAGCGGTAATTCATTGAAGTACCAACGCAAGGTGGCTGACGCTATTAAGAAGTCACGCCAAATGGCATTGTTACCTTATGTAACCGATTTATTTAAATAGACCACTAATTAGTAAACCATCCCTAATCTCGTACTATTAAAAATATACTGGCGAGTGACAGCAGAAATGCTGGGCTTCTGGGAACTAAAAAAAATGTATGCAAATTATATTAATCAAAGATGTAGATAATTTAGGAGGCAAGGACGAATTAGTAACTGTTAAAAACGGTTACGCACGTAACTTCCTATTCCCTACAAAACAAGCTGTTGAAGCAAGCACTTCTAATTTAAAACAATTGGAAGAGCGTTTAAAAGCAAAAGCAAGGAAAGAAGCTGCCATGTTAGCCGAGATTACACAAGTAATTTCAGTGTTAACTTCCTCTCCGATTAAGTTGACTGCTAAAACAGGAACATCCAATAAAATATTTGGTACCATCACCTCATTACAAGTAACGCGTGCAATTCGTGAACAAAAAGGATACGAAATTGACAGAAGACGTATTAGCTTGCCAGAGGAAATCAAAGAATTAGGTAGCTACAAAGCAACTATTGACTTTGGAAATGGACAAAATACTGAAGTAGATATTGAGATTGGCG
>Ga0209355_1000033_pt1 | contig 74365 bp, 75 predicted proteins | sample LauGreSBDMM110SN_3_FD_187563 | JGI IMG/M metagenome (GOLD analysis project Ga0209355, IMG submission 187563) | Freshwater lake microbial communities from Lake Michigan, USA - Sp13.BD.MM110.SN (SPAdes) (version 2) | ecosystem: Environmental > Aquatic > Freshwater > Lake | place: Lake Michigan... | reverse complement strand
ATGTAACAAATGTTTTAGTCCTCGGCGGACCATGGAACACAACAGTTGTCGCCCGCTGGGTTGCCACCTGCAAACTTGAAAATGGAGAGCCGTACGTAAATCCTGGAATTCATGTAATCAAACTGCGCTGGGGCAAGGCATACGACTTCGATGTATATGAAGATACCTTTGCCGTAACAGTCGGGCTCGAAAAACAAGCTAAGTCAGGAATAGCGGAAGCATTAGCCCCGCAAATTGTGAGCTAATCCAAACGACCCTTGTACCAACGCTCTACTTCCTGCCTTGCAAATAGACGCCACTTGAGCGTGAGTTGTTAAACTTTTTTGAAATTTATGGGCAGTTTTATGGGCAAAAATTAAATTTAGTATGAATTCAAGCGTGAAAATCTAAATTGTTGCTCTCAATTTAAGGTAATTAGGGATGAATCTCTACTTGAAATCTCGCAATTCTGAGCCTTCTTAATTCTTAAATCTTGCATTAATCTTAGTCATGGCTATTTCAATGAATCGCATGCTGGCTCATATGGCATGGGCAAATGCGAAGACAATCACCCATCTTCAATCCTTGCCTGAAGAATCACTTGCTGCTTATGCAACAAATCCCGAATGGCATGTTGCAGAGATCATTCATCACATTGTGGATTCAGGGGACCATTACGCCTTTCGTATTAGTGGAATACCCGCACTTACCAAACCAGGGGATCCTTGTATTGAAGATGTATTAGCCATTGCAGACCTTGCTCGAATTAAAGAACAGGCTGCGATTGTGGATAAAGCACTCCTTGAGTGTGTGGATCTAGATGATATTCAAATTGAATTTAAGAATTATTCAGACAATATGGTAAAAAGATGGCGCTCAACTATCTTGTCGCAATCGATACATCACGCGACAGAACATCGTGCTCAGATAGCCTCTGCATTAGAGGCAAAGGGATTTAAGCCTGTGGACCTGGACGAGTTAGATCTGTGGGCATTTGAAGTCGAAACCGGCTTATAGTGCGAGGCTTCTTTAATTGGATTGGCCTAGGTTAGATCTAAATCCTTGTTTTAACTGGAATAGTGACAAGCAACCTCACTGGAGCGCTTTGCTTGCAACGTAGGTCGTTCACTCACGCATTTGGCTTGGTCTTCAGGACTCTTTTGCTGCTTGACGTGGCAGCGGGTGTGAAAACGACAACCGCTCGGAGGATTAATCGGTGATGGCAAATCACCTTCCAAAATGATTCGCTTCCTAAACTTTTCAACTTTGGGATCCGGTACAGGAACGGCTGAAAGCAACGATTGGGTGTAAGGGTGAGAAGGAGAATTAAAGACCTCATTAACGGGCCCACTCTCAACAATAGACCCGAGATACATGACAGCTACATAATCTGCTACATGCTGAACGACTGAAAGATCATGTGAAACAAAGATATAAGAAAGCCCCAATTTTTTCTGTAAATCAGAGAGGAGGTTGAGCACTCCCGCTCTAACGCTTACGTCGAGGGCCGAAACCGGTTCGTCCAGAATCAATATCTTTGGGTTTAGGGCCATTGCCCGCGCGATAGCAATTCTCTGCCTCTGACCACCCGAAAATTCAGATGGGAAGCTATTAGCATGAAGTGGGTTGAGACCCACTAGTGATAACAACTCTTGCATTCGCTTCTCTTGGTCTGCCTTCGAGATATCAAATACACCCATTGGCTCCATAATGGCCTCACCGATAGGTAATCTTGGATCTAATGATGCAAAAGGGTCCTGAAATACTATTTGAAGATCTTTACGCATGGCCAATTTTTCACTCTTTGAAAGTTCTGCCATATCTTTACCGAAGATGACAATTCTGCCGCTCTCGGGCGCAAGTAAATTCATGATCTCAAGTAGTGTTGTAGTTTTACCACAACCAGATTCACCAACAATTGCCAAACATTCTCCCTCGACTAGTGAAAAACTAATCTCGTCGACTGCGTAAACTGAGCCAACTCTTCGTCGCAAAATTTGCCCTTTTAATAGTGGAAAAGTTTTCTTTAAGTTTTTAACTTCCAAAATCACGTTTCTTGACTGACTCTTTTTGATCTCAACTATCGGTTCTACCGGATATAGATTTCCTGAGCTGACTAAGCCAGCAATATCATCTTTTCTATTACATGCGACGCGTTGATCTTTATTCAATGGTTCAAGCTCTGGAATCTTTTGATCGCATATTGAAGAATGGGCAGGGCATCTCGGCCCAAATGCGCATCCAGGAGGCAGGTTTACTGGGGATGGAGGAGAGCCAGCGATTGATGCAAGCCTTATTTTCTGGCGGCTATCTACCCTAGGAATAGAGCGGATTAATCCAATGGTGTAGGGCATTCCTGGGTTTTCAAAGACGTCGCTTACCGGACCATCTTCTACTATTTTCCCGCCGTACATGATTGCGATGCGATCAGCTATTCCGGCGACAACTCCCATGTCGTGTGTAACGATTAAAACTGATGCTCCAGTCAAGACACTTGCTCTTTTTAGTAAATCAAGGACCTGGGCTTGGACTGTCACATCAAGAGCTGTTGAAGGTTCGTCAGCAAGAATAATCTTTGGTGCATTTGCAATAGCCAATGCAATCATCACCCGCTGACGCATTCCACCCGAGAATTCATGAGGATAGGAATTAACTCGTTCATACGGTTTTGGAATTTTCATCTCCTCCAGAAGTTCGCCCGCTCTTTTTATGGCTGCCTCGTGGGAAATGTCTTGATGGATTAACAATGCCTCTGCTAATTGTTTTCCCACAGTTTGAACTGGGTTTAATGCAGAAAGCGGGTCTTGAAAAATCATAGCGATATCGCGCCCACGATGTTTGGACATCTGCAAGTCATTGAGATCCAGGAGGTTTCTTCCCTCGAAAATTATTTGACCTGAAATCTGCGCAGCATCTGGAAGAAGTCCAATTGTTGAAAGGGACATTACCGATTTTCCTGACCCAGATTCGCCTACTATTCCTAAAATTTCTCCAGGATAAACATCTAGAGAAACATTCCTTACCGCTTCTACTCTCCCGGATTCACTAGGGAAGGAGACCGATAAATTTTTTATCTGGAGAATTGGCTCTTTTTTCATGACATCTTTTTCGATTTAGAACCAGGGTCGAAGGCATCTCTTAATCCATCACCAACTAAACTGATTGCTAATACAGTTATGACCAATAACCCTCCAGAGAACATAAATAGCCAAGGGAATGTCAGAGCTGATGCAGTACCTTCTGCAATTAATGAACCCAGAGATACATCAGGAGCTTTCACTCCAAATCCAAGGTAGGAAAGACCGGTTTCGCTAAGTATCGCACCGCCAACATTTAAAGTTCCATCAATTATTAATAGAGAGGCCATATTTGGCATCATATGGCGCGCAATAATCTTGTGGGTCGGAACACCCATATATCTTGCAGCCCTAATGAAGTCTCGCTCCCGAAGACTCATTGAAACACTTCGCACTATTCGTGCAGTGATCATCCAGTTGAAAGCAGCTAAAAGAAATACCAGCAGTAACCACCCACTTGATTGATACCAGCGAGAGAGTATGGCCAGGATTAGAAAAGACGGCAATACCAAAAGCAGGTCAACCACCCACATCAATAAGCGATCAGTCTTTCCCAAAAGGTATCCAGCCGTAGCTCCAATTGTTGCCGCTATTCCTGTTGAAAAGACTGCTACTAACAATCCAATGAGAAGTGACTTTTGCAGCCCTCTAATGGTTTGAGCAAATACATCTGCGCCAACTTGACTAGTCCCAAAGTAATGCTTATCGTCAAAAGAAGGCGCTGTTAGTCCAGCTCCATAAGGACTTTCAGCAAATGCATTAAAATCTAGACCATTTTCATCTGAAAGATTCCATGACCATGGAGTCAGATAAGGTCCAAGCAGGGCCAAACCGGTAACAAATAGTAGGCAGATTAAGCCAAATAGTGCAGAACGATTTCGAAAAAATCTTCGCCTTATTAGTTGTCTGCGAGATAACGATTGGACGGTGGTCTGGGTCATCGCAACCTCACTCTTGGGTCTAGGGCAGCAGATAAAACGTCTGCTAAGAATCCCGCAAAAAGAACCAAAACAGCAGTGAAAAGAACAATTGCGGAAACAGAGTTGATGTCATTGCTATTCACAGACCTGATAAACCATTCTCCCATTCCATACCATCCAAAGATTGATTCAGTGAAGGCTGCACCAGCTATTAGAAGGCCAAATGAGTATGCGAAGAAGGTCGCCATGGGAAGAATTGCCACTCTTAACCCATGCTTGAACAGCGCCTCTTTTTTTGTTAGTCCCTTAGCCCGTGCTGTTCGAAGATGGTCACTTCCAAGGACATCTAGCATAGAATTTCTCTGCCATCTTGAATAGAAAGCAATTCCTCCAAGAGTTAATGCAAGAGTTGGGAGAATAAGATGTTGAAGGGAATTAACAAATAGTGCAAACCCAGTTAACTCGGGGGTATTGAGTCCTACGGTATAAAACAACGTAAAACCAATTTTTTCGTTTATATATACCCCAAAAAATTTTAACAAAATGGCAACCAAAAAAACCGGTGTGGATAGAATTACATATGAGGCGTAACCAAAACTTCTATCAAAAAACTTGTATTGCTTAACCGCACTAATTACACCAATTAAAACTCCTAAAATTGCACCAAGAACTGAACCTAGAATTAGTAAACGAAAACTGATCCAAATTCTATTCTTGAATTCAAGGTTAACTGACTCGTTAAAGATTGTTTTCCCCAAATCACCACGAACGACTCCGCTGATCCAGTCAGAATATCTCTCCAAAATCGGATCTTGATCATTCATATTAACCTGAGTCAAAATACTATTAATCGTGTTCTCTGGAATTGGTGGGTTTCTTCCTAAGTAATTCTCTCTTGGGTTTAGAGCTGTTGCGGCCAAGAGATATCCAACGGTGGTAGCTATAACCACTAGGAGTAGAAAGTTTACAAATCGCTTTACAACGAAACCCGCCAAAACTCCCCCTTTTTGCCATTCATTCTGAGCGCCGGCCCATCCTAGCAGGCTCATTTTGAGCCAAAATCTGGCTTCCTAGCGAATTGCTATTGAAGAACTGCTTCCCGCCGATTACTCTATCCAACAATTCTTGGTGAAGCCACCAAAAACAGATTATGTCTAGTTCTGTAAACGAACAGATTATGTCTAGTTCTATAAACGAACAGATTATGTCTAGTTCTATAAACGAACAGATTATGTCTAGTTCTATAAACGAACAGATTATGTCTAGTTCTATAAACGAAAGGTATACCTCGGAATGAATAAACTTATAAAAACAGGGTTGGCTAGCGCGAGTGTAATAGCTCTTGCAGTCACTGCCCTAGTAACCTCCCCATCTGCTTATGCAGCAGGATCATCAAGCATTAATCCTCAGCCTGTCACTAAGCTTACAAAAGGGGGCACTTTAACTCTGCCAATTTTGTATCCACCAATTCAGTATAACGTTAGTCATCCAGACGGAAATGATGCCGATGTAAGTGGAATGATGGGGATGACTCAGCCATCTCTAATTTATTTCGACAGCAATGGAAAGCTACAACTTGATAAAAATTATGTTACGGCCTTTGAACAAACCAAAACTTCACCGCAAACACTTCGGATAGCCTTAAATCCAAAGGCAATTTGGTCTGACGGGAAGAAAATAACTCTTGCAGATTTTGCTGGACATTGGAAGGCATTAAACGGTACGAATGCGGCGTACCAAGTAGTTTCCAACCAGGGCTATGAGGACATTAATTCTGTAAAGCAAGGTGCCAATACCAATGAAATCATTGTCACCTTCAAGAAGTCATATCCAGATTGGCAGGCTCTTTTTAGTGGACTAATGCCAGCGTCATTAACAAAAGATGCGGCAACCTTTAATGATTCATGGAAAACTAAACCGGCTGTTGGATCAGGACCATTCATTTTTGGATCTGCAAATGCTGATCAGACCACCGTTGTTTGGGTGAAAAACCCAAAGTGGTGGGGAGCAAAGCCAGTTCTGGATAAGGTTATCTATCGGGCAATCGGTCCTGATGCGCAGTATGCAGCCCTTGCTAATAATGAGATTCAATATATGGATCTTGCTACTGATGCCAACTCTTTGAAGAGTGCTCGCGCAAACTCCAAACTGCAGGTACACGATGTGCCTGGCGTTGGTACATGGGAACATCTTGATATCAACTCAAAAAATCCAATTCTGGCTAACGTAGATGTTCGCCGAGCAATAACCGTTGCCTTAAATCGACAGGTTTTTGCCGAAGCCAACACGGGATTATTTGTTAAGAATCCAGTGGTGAAGAACAATCGCACCTTCTACGACGGTCAAGCATGTAATGTCGATGCTTCTGGAAAATGGGGCAAGAGGAACACAGCCCTGGCAGACCAGTTGCTCGATAAAGCTGGATGGACGGTGGCCACGAGTACAAGTGCAAAGGATTCCAATGGTGATGCCAAGGTCCTAGGCATCCGTTATTACTCCGGACCTGCCAAGGCAGGCTTAGTTGCCAACCAAAAGATGACTATAAAATTCACATATCCAAGCGACTATCCGAACCGCGCAAATGTTGCAACGCTAACTCAGGCGATGCTTCGTGCTGCGCCGATCGGTATCGATCTTCAACTTCGAGAGGTTCCTAGATCAGATTACTTCTCCAAGTACGTTGACGTGGATAAATTGGATTTTGAGCTAGTCACATTTGCGTGGACTGGATCTTCATTCCCAATTTCTAGTTCAATGAATCTTTACGACAAAACTTCAGAACAAAACTATGCAAAAGATTCAGTCACACCACAAATGCAAACTTTAATTGAGCAGGCAGCCAGCGAACTTGATCCCGTCAAGCGTTGCGCACTTGCTAATAAGGTCGAGAAAGCCTTGTGGGAAAACGCGTATAACATCCCGCTATATATGTGGCCAGGAACTTCGGCTACAGCAAAGACTCTTGCGAATTACGGATCATTTGGTCCGTCTTCAATAGATTGGGCGAAGGTTGGGTTCGTTAAGTAGTTAACTGAGACAATCTAAAGTAGAGGGGCTCGTGCGAACGAGCCCCTCTACTATTTTGTTGTTTAGTAGAGGTATGGAGCTTAAGATAGAGGTATGGACCTTAAAAATGCCGCTGACTTATATGCAAAAGCAACTGCAGATTTTCTTATTGTTGCCAATAAATTAACTGATGCAGAACTAGACAAATCAAATCCTGGCAGTTGGAGTGCACGCCAGATCATCCACCATATGGCCGATAGCGAAGCTCAGTCATACGCCAGACTTCGTCGGCTGATTGCAGAGCCAGGGACTCAAATCCAAAGTTACGATGAATCAGGCTGGGGCGAGAATGAGACCTTGGGATACAAAGATTTACCTATAGCTCAATCTTTAGAAGTTTTTAAAGCGGTACGAGCATCATCATTAGTAGTCATCAAGAGACTTACGGTAAGTCAATTAGATAATTCAGGTATTCATACTGAGAAAGGTGAGTACACATTAAAGAAGTGGCTCGAAACATATGCTAAACATCCTTTGGACCATGCCGCACAAATTCAAGCCGGCTTATAGGGCGACTCTTCTTTACTAGTACTCTGCACAGAATAAAAAGGTTCAAAATTTAATTACCAAATGACGTCACCAAGGGGTCTAGGCAAGGCGCTCTTCCGATTCTATATTTAGGGTACGGTCCAGCGTGAGAGAAGTTAAGAGTAGGTGGTTAGGCGATGGTATTTAAATGAGTCGGATTCTAATTGCCCCTGACTCTTTTAAAGGTAGCGCATCGAGTATTGAAGTTGCAAATGCAATTGCAAAAGGTTGGCACTCGGTTCGCCCTCATGATGAATTGATTCAATTACCTTTTGCTGATGGTGGTGAAGGTACTTTACTCGCAATTGAATCTGCACTACCCAGCTCTCAACGAATCTATTGCACAGAAGTTTCACCCGATGCTTATTGGCTCTTACTAGAAGGATCAACTGCCGTGGTTGAGCTGGCACAAACTTCAGGATTAGCATTAGCGACTGTCCTGGATCCAATGGGTGCACACACTTTCAAGTTCGGTCAGGTATTAGCATCGGCAGCGCAAGACTCACGAGTAGAAAGAATTTTTTGTGCACTCGGTGGTTCAGCGAGCACCGATGCTGGTGTTGGCGCATTAACAGCCCTAGGTTTTGAATTCTTGGATTCAAATGGAGTTAGCGTTGGATTAGGTGGTGAGTCCCTCATAAAAATTGCAAAAATTATAAGCACAAATGCAATTGCTCCTCCACCTGGTGGAGTCGTTCTACTTGTTGATGTGCGCTCCCCACTGCTAGGAGATGCTGGTGCGGCTTCCATTTTTGCTCCACAAAAAGGTGCGACGCAGGAGCAAGTAGTCGAGTTAGAAAATGCGCTAGGACATTTTGCATCTCTAACTAGCAAACCGGACAGTCCCGGTAGTGGCTCAGCAGGAGGAAGTGCCTTTGGCCTGAGTGCACTATGGAACGCAACGATTGAGAATGGCGCAGCTAAGCTGGCTGAGATTTGTGGGATTGATCTTGCACTGGTGGGAGCAGATTTAGTTATAACCGGCGAAGGTCGTTTAGATTCACAAAGCTTTCAAGGCAAAGTTGTCGGCTATATGAGTGCAAAGGCCGAAGCTGAGCAAGTATCAATTGCTTACTGCGTGGGTTCCAACGAAGGCAGTTTCCCATCGCAATCACTTGGGGGAGTATCTCTATCAGTGCTCGCCGGCAGCTCGGCACTGGCCATGCAGTATCCGGAGAAATATCTGATTGAAGCCGGTGTGCAACTAAGTAAACTCCTATAGAGTTTCTAACCATGTGGATTCTAACTAAATGAGTGCGCCAACAATCTGGAGTGAATTCTCGGGACTTGTAATTCACGAATCTCTAAAAGTTTTCCCTTTACACGGAAAGTTTCCTGAGCCCGAAATTCTTGAAAAAATTCAATTTTATGTTCCCCCTTATATGGTAGGCCCGCGAGCACTCGAACCGATTTCACGTATGAGTTCTCTTCAAGTTATTCAAAGCCCTAATGCTGGAGTTGACGATATTCTTAAAATTCTTCCGCCAGGGGTTACATTATGTAACGCCAAAGGTGTACACGATGCATCCACATCGGAACTAGCAATCGGATTAGCGATTAGTGCCAGACGCGGGTTTCCAACTTTCATGGCCAATCAAAGTCAGGGTAAATGGGTCCATGAACGTCACAACGCTTTAGCCGATTCACGTGTTGGAATTGTTGGGATGGGAAATATTGGATCATTGATCGCTCGTCAGTTGGAGGCCTTTAGTGTTGAGGTAATTAGTTTTAGCAGGAGTGGTAAAGATGGAAATAAGACGATGTCAGATTTTGACCAATTGTTGCCAACCTTGGATGTTGTTATTTTAATTCTTCCTTTATCGAATGAATCTCATCACTTAATGAATCGATCAAGAATTAACTCTATGAAACCAGGTGCAACTCTTGTCAACATGGCTAGGGGTGCAATTATTGAGACCTCGGCATTAGTTGATGCATTAAATCGTGGTCATATAACAGCGGGCATAGACGTGACTGACCCAGAACCACTTCCAGAAGAACACCCATTATGGAGTGCACCAAATTTAATCATCACGCCACATGTCGGTGGGGACTCAAGCGCATTTAATCCACGGGTGCGAGCGCTCATAGAAAGCCAAGTAGAGCGCTTTGCAACTGGCCAACCACTTATAAATGTTGTGGCGGGCCCTGCTCGTTAAAATTAACTAGTAACGGTTGAGTATTGAGATTTAAGAGCTTGTGCAACTTCTTCTCCAGCTAACATTCCAGAGGTCATTGCCCAACCGATGTGATGTCCGTGACCCTTCAATAGCATTCCACCCTGTCCAACTGCTCCAACGGCATACAAACCTTTGACTACTGAACCATCGTCTTTTAACACTTGCAGTTTGGCGTTAATTGCTAATGAACCTTCTGTCACCGTGAGCATGCTGTAGACAGGCCCAAGTGAAATGAAAGGCGCTTTTAGACCTGATGAGGCTATTGATTCTTCTAGGTTTTTGACGTCAGTTTTAATTGTGGCTGCAAGCTCTTTTACTGTTTTCGCAGAGGTAACTAAATCTGGACGACCACGCTTATAGTCAGTGAAATAAGCAAAAGCAATGCCTGGCGCGGTAGAAATATAATTTGGAGCAGAATTGAATTTCTTTGCAATTGTCTCGTCAATGATTATAAAACCAGCACAATTCTCCTGCATTGCTAATTCTGCAGCTGGGCTAGATTCCTTGCCAAAACGATTTCCACTTTGATTAACCAAGATGCCACCACTTTTAAATATGGCGTCAGTAGGCGACATCCAAGCAACTAAGAGAGACTTCACAACTGGCTTTAAAACCCATGTCGGGACAGAGTTAACAATTAGCGCTTCTAACTTACAGAGCCACTTCCATGTTGGTAGCAAGTTCAAAAAGCCACCTTTTGATGGCGTAGGGAAACGAAGCTGTGGTCCAAAAAGTCGGTCCATTTGCAGGGTGGAAGCTCCATGTTTAACTGCAATCTCATGGCCGATGCCCAAGGCATTCTGATTTATCGGAAGCGCTTTAGCGGCACTATCTGAAAGATACTTTTCGCGTAAACTCTTGCTTCCGCTGAAATCACCTGTAGCTAAAACCACTCCGCCAGAAGATTGTGCAGTCAGTTCTTGCCCACCATTTGAGTAGCGGACTCCGCACGCTTTACCCTCTGTAATGATGAGATCGCCAACTTGCGCATTGGTCACAATTGTCACGCCATGCTTTTTGGCCGCTTCCAACAATCGGACAATATAAGTCTTTGAGTTTGGGATCACGTTATGCATCCGATTGACTCGATGTGGTAACTCTGGATAAGGCCCCGAAAAGGCAACACCAAGAGAAATTAACCACTCCAAACCTCGGGCAGATTGCTGTGCATACAGTGTTCGAATTGTTGGGGAATCCCCAGTTAAAAGCGCTTCATCAAATTTCCACATATCTTCAACAAGCCATTCAGGATTGTCCTTAATATTTTTGCGCTTTTGAAGGGAAGAGCCTGCTGCTGTGTAGGATCCAACAGACATCGCCGTTGTGCCGCCAACTTGAGCATTTCTTTCTAATAAGAGAACCTTGAGACCTTTTTGGGCTGCTGATACCGCCGAGGCTAAACCAGCTCCACCACCACCAACTACAACTAGATCCCATTGTGAATCTTTCGACTGCGAGAGAGCTTTTGACATCCCCGCCCCTTCCCGAGTTTAAAAGTTTATGATATCGTTTTCAGTATTATACGTGGGTTACCAAATTTGTAAAGAGTGGGGAACGTGCCAGAAAGGCACCTTTGGCCATCGGACTTAAGAGGCTCAAACCCAAGTTCTTACCAAATTTGAAAGGGAGGAAGTCATGCAGGTTCCAAATCTAAGAGGAGTAACACCGGCGATAGTCACTCCATTTAAGGAAGATAGAAGCGTTGACTATGAAACGCTAGTGAGTTACTCCAAATGGCTGCATGAAATACCAGGAGTCACTGGAATCGTTGTGAATGCCCACGCAGGAGAAGGTACGTCCCTATTTGAGTCCGAGCGAGCCGAGATTATCAAGGTCATTGCTAGTGAAGTTCCTGGACTTCATATTGTTGCAGGCGTTAGCGGAGAAGGATCTCGTGTTGTGGCCCATGAAGCCAAGATTGCAGCCGAAGCGGGCGCACATTCACTATTAGTCTTTCCAGCGATCTCATCTCTTAGGTTTGGTTATCAAAAGGGTGCTGTGCAAGACCGATACAAGCACATTTATAACGCAGCAGGACTACCGATGATTGCTTTTCAATTCCCAGGATCTACTAAAGCAACATTTTCTTTAGAGCTACTTCTTGAAATTCTTGCAATGGACGGAGTTTTCGCCCTAAAAGATGGAACGAGAGACATGATCAGATGGGATGTAGAAATCCCTGCTATTCGAAAAGCATTGCCTCACATTCAAATTCTGACATGCCAAGATGAATTTTTACTCCACTCAATGTGGGAATCAGATGGAGCACTAGTTGGTTATGCAGCACTTATTCCTGAATTGATGGTTGAACTTCTAGAAAAGGCAAAAGCTCATGATTATGAGGCTGCAAAAGAAGTTTATTACCGAATGATGCCAATTACGCGTGCGGTTTATCATAGAGAATCACATATTGAGTCGACTATTGCAATGAAAATTGGATTAGTGCAGCGTGGTATTTTTAATTCATCTCACATACGTTCACCTCTTATGGCAATTGAAGCAAGTGCAACAAAAGACATTCGAGATGCACTAATTGCAGCCGGCGTATTAGCAAGCTAATCGAATAAGGAAGTTTTTAATGAGAATAGTAGATATCAGGCACATTACTGTGCCTATCAAGTCAGATATGGCGAATGCGTTCATCAATTTCTCGAAAATGGATGTAAGTGTTCTTGCGATAGTCACTGATGTAATTCGTGATGGAAAACCAGTAATTGGATATGGATTTAACTCAAACGGTAGGTATGCCCAGCCAGGAATACTTTCTCACCGCATTATTCCGCGGCTACTTGAGGCCAACCCAGACTCATTAATTAACGAAAAAACAGGAAATTTAGATCCAAAACTTATCTGGCAATCTGCAATGATCAACGAAAAACCAGGGGGCCATGGGGATCGTGCAGTTGCTGTTGGAATTTTAGATATGGCGGCTTGGGATCTAGCTTCTAAACTTGTCGAAAAACCTGTGCATAAATTTATGGCCGAAGAATCACAGTCGGGAATAAAAACTCCACTCGAGAAGGTGTGGGTTTACGCAGCCGGTGGCTACTATTACAAAAACCAAGCGTTAAGTTCGCTAACAAGTGAGATGCTTGGATATATTGATTTGGGTTACCGTACGGTCAAAATGAAAATAGGCGCCGTTCCCTTAGCTGAAGATCTTGTACGAATTGAAGCAGTCTTAAATGTATTGCCGAGTGGATGTACTTTGGCAGTTGATGCCAATGGACGCTTCTCTGCGCAATTAGCAGTTGAATATGCCCAAGCATTAAATAAACTTCCGATTCATTGGTATGAAGAACCAACAGATCCACTCGACTTCCAATCTTTGGGCAAAGTTAGATCTGCATATGAGGGTGTCCTTGCAACGGGGGAAAATATTATGTCTGGCCAGGATGCTAAAAATCTTGCACTCTATGGCGGCATGGATCCTGAGAAAGATGTACTGCAAATGGATGCTGCATTAAGTTATGGCTTCGTTGAGTATGACCAAACACTAAAAACTCTAGGAGATTTAGGGTGGAAGTCCTCAAGATTTGTTCCTCACGGTGGGCATCAATTTAATCTAGCTATAGTCGCAGCATGTGGACTTGGCGGTTGTGAATCATATCCAGGTATATTTGAACCATTTGGTGGATTTGCAGATGGATACAAAGTTGAAAATGGATATATTTCACTTCCAGAAGTGCCTGGTATTGGACTTGAATCGAAGGCATCCCTTGCGCCGATTCTCAATCAGCTTCAATAGATGAAAAACCTCGCTAAATCTAAGGGAGAAAATTTTTTATCTGTTTTGATGGGTTTAATCATCATACTTGTGGCTTTATCGGTCTTCTCTAAAACTGCAAGCCTTATTGCTGGAGTCACCGTAGCCTTGGCAATTGCTTTTTCAATATTCCAGGTGAGCAATACACAAAGATATATGGCTTTTTTGTTGATCGGCAGCGGTACTTTTTTGAATATTCTCTCAATCTTCAGAGGGGGAGAGTTCAAGCTAGATCGAATATTTTCAATCAATCAAGACATAATTGCGATGATCTTGGGAGTATCTTTTATAGTTCTTGTTACAAATGCAAATGTTGGTCAGAAATCCAAACTAAGAGGAAAATCAGCTGTCATTCAGACGATCCTTTTGCTTCATTTTCTTGGATCAATAATAAATCTTAGTGTGATTACAATTTTTGCTGAAAAGTTAAAGATCTCTACAAATAAAATCAGCCTTGGAAATGCCTTATTGCTATCCAGGGGATATACATCCGGAGCCTTCTGGTCCCCATTTTGGGCTGCGTCAGCCACAGCACTAGCCCTGGCACCTAAAGCCGAAGTTCACACTTTAATTTTATGCGGATTAATCTTGGCAGCTTTCGCGTTAACAATTGCAAGCATTGGCATCATCCGACGATTAGGCAGTGAAGTAAATCAATATGAAGGTTATTCACTCACACCAAGTTTGCTAGCAATTCCAGCATCACTTGTCGCGATGGTTCTTATCTTTAGTATGGTATTTCCCAACCTAAAGACAACTATTGTTGTCGAGCTAATGAGCCTGTCCTTGACAGGACTTATGCTTTTGATTTTTTCAAGACAATCGGCCCGTGAAAAGGTTAAGCAACACGTTTGGAATTATTTGCCCAGGATGCGCGGTGAACTTATTCTCTTTGCTGGTGCCGGTGTTCTAAATGGTGGACTCACTGCTTATTTTCAAACCGCCACATTGGATCTACCACTGACTAACTTTTCAACTCTTGCCGCATGGGGTTGTACTTTACTTATTGTTTTTTTCTCTTCCGCAGGAATCCACCCGATTATCACGATGGGTGTGATATCAATTGCCTTTCAACCCATATCGCCTAATCCAACGTTGTTGGCAATATCGTTCTGCGCGGCATGGGGAATTGCAGCTGCCTGGAGCCCGACTAGTGGACCAAACTTATTCTTAACTGGTCGATTTCAATTTAGTAGTTCAACGCTTTTAAAGAGCAATGTTGTCTACGTAGGTAGCCTTCTAGTAATGACTTTACCTGTTTTATTCATTGCTCAAGCTCTAATAAACTTATAATCTGTAGCCTAGCCAGACTCATTCCGTCCTGCATCTGAAAAGAGAGGCAAGTTCATGAATTCACAGACTTCCTCTGAAAACATTCAACCAAATATTAAGGACGTTGCAAAGATTGTCGGTTGTTCGCCGGCTTCCGTAACACGAGCGCTAAGTGGCTATCCGCATATGCGCGAAAGTCTGCGTGAAAAAATTATTGCAGTTGCAAACGAAATTGGGTACCGCCCAGACTTACTTGCCTCCTCACTAAGAAAAGGCAGCTCTAAAACAATTGGTGTTCTTGTAAGCGATATTTTAAACCCTTCCATCACTCGCATTTTTGACACAATTGAAACCGAACTAAGAGATGCTGGATATGGAGTAATTTTTACAAATTCAAATGGCAATAGCGAGTATGACTTAGAGAACCTTCTTATTTTGAAGCAGAGACGAGTAGATGCTCTTATCGCATCCTTTTCCAATGACTCCGGGAAAGATCTCTTACAGCAACTCAAAATCATGAAAATTCCAGTTGTTTTATTAGACCGCTCAATAAATCTTCCTAACTTGAGCGAGGTACTTACAGATCATAAATCTGGAGCAATAAAACTCACCAATCATATATTTGACCAAGGACATAGAAAGATTGCTCTTATAAATGGTCCAATTAGTGGTTATCCCAGCAGAGAAAGACATATTGGTTATAAATTAGCCCATAAGGAAAGAGAGATTCAATTGGATCCTGAGCTACATCGCTCTGGACGTGGTTCTGAAGCTTTTGGACGTTCGGCTGTTGAAGAGCTTTTGGATTTAAAGAAGCCACCTACTAGCTTGATTATTGGAAATGGAAACACATCAACAATTTCTGGAGTTCTAGGGGTATTGCAGGACAGAGGAATAACTGTTGGTCAGGATTTGGCCGTAGCAATTGCAGAGGACACACCTCTATATCCACTGTTCACCCCTCCATTTACGGCGCTGAGCCGAGACCTAAACGAGCTAGCTCAGTGGGTTGTAAAGATTGTTCTGGAAGAGCTCGAAAGCGGGCCAAAGAGATCGCAGAAGATACTGCTGCCGACTCAACTTATTGTGCGAGCATCAACCTCCAAGGCTAAGAAGTAGAAAAGTCACGCTTAAATAACTCCATTCGCTTTATAACAATTAGATAACGTCTATTGCCTTTCAGAACCGCCTATGTGATGCTTTCGGTAATTCTTGAAATCGATATCATGAAATTTTGCGATTTTTAAAGGGTAGGGGAGTAGAAGTTGAGGGTTATGGAGCAGAACCATCAGGCGTGGCACAGCCTTGATTCTGCCGAGGCTGCGAATTTGTTAGCCTCTGTCGGAACTGTTAAATATGTTAGTGCCAATACACATAAAACTTCTCTGGCATGGTCATCGATCTCACGCCCAGTACATGAGCTGCAAGTTCAGCCTCCCGTAGATCTCTTTCTCATTTGCCCAGATCCACTCATCTTTGCACTTTCATGTGGACTTCCACGGAGTAGAACTTTAGATAAACAAATTGATGGAGGAAGTGAGTGGGAGCAGTTTCATGACATCCCCAGCACACCACTAACTGCAATCTCTCGAATCGCCAGCATTCAGGAGAGAAGAACTTCTGACATGCGCCACATGATTAGAAGCATTTATGAAATCGAATTCAGAAACTCAGAAGGAAAATTGATTGGAATTGCCAGAGGCACAAGCTTGGACTTTGAAGTCGCAACTGGGGAAAAACAATGATTTTAGATATAAAAGATAAGAACGGGTTTGTCTTTGAAGAAATTGGGCCAGTACGTTGTTCAATCGAAGACATGGTCCGATGGGCTGGGTCATGCGATGACTTTACAAATTTCCACTATGAGGCATCGGCAGCACAAGCAAGAGGCTTTCGTGCACCAGTGATTAATGGCCCTTGGAAGGCAATGGTAATTCGTAATCTGCTCAATGTTTGGTTGGGTAGTGAAGTTAAGACCTTGAAATTTTCAATCAAATATCTTGATACCGATTTTGTTGGGGAAGAGATGTATATGAATGGCCGTGTGATTGAGGTCATTAGCGATAGTGATGATTTTGTGCAGTTGAAATGTGAGATCAAAATTACTAATGGTGAGCAGAAAGTTACAACCGAAGCTCACTGTGAGGTTCAAGTCCAAGCGGAGCAAATCAGTGAGATTCCAATGGCAAGGCTTCTAGAAGTGCTTGAAATCGGCACACCTAAAGGTCCATTTGTATATGAAATCGCCAAAACTGATGTCGAGAGATACTCCCGTGTTATTGGTAAAAAGAATCCAACAGATTCAGAATTTGTTCCAACTACCTTTTTCGGTGCATTAGATCCCATTGAGCGAAGAGATTTATGTGTTGATGATTTTCTTCTTGAATTGCCACTTAAAAAAGTGGGTGGTGGAAATGCATTTAATAAAGTTGTCTACAAGAGACCTCTTAAAACCGGTGAAAAAATATCAGTGACAACAACTTACGTTGATGCCTATATCAAGAAGAGCGGCAACAGAACTCTTCTATTTAGGGTCAGGGAAAACATCATGGCTGATGAATTGGGAATTCAAGTTGCTCATTCCCGCAATGGGCACGTGCTTGCCTTTGCATTGCCCAGCCTTTCTGGGTCAGAGGCGGTCAAATAATGGGAGAGATTAATGCTGTCAAGGGAGAGAGAATTGGCCCTTTGACGATGGTTGCCACTAAAACTGATTTGGTTAAGTTTGCGGGATCTTCCCAGGATTTTAATTTAATTCACTACGACGCAGATTATGCAATCTCGCGTGGCTTCCCAACTGTAATTGTTCATGGATTCTTAAAGGCTGGATATTTGGCTCAAATGGCTTTGGAATGGGCCGGTCCAGGTGCTTGGTTCTCAGAATTTGGTGCAACTTACCGAGGTGTTGATTTAGTTGGCCAACCAATTTTGTGTTGGGGAGTTGTTACAAAAGCCGAGAAGGATCGAGTTGAAGTCGAACTCTGGACAGAAAATGTTGCACAGGAAAAAACCACTCTCAGTGAGGGCGTGATCCAATGGCAGTAAAAACTCAGTATTCGATTGCGACTTTGCCTGGGGATGGAATTGGTTTAGAAGTTTTACCTGCCGGAACGCAAGTTATTGATTTTCTTGGTGGACTACATGGGTTCCAATGCAATTGGAAACTCTATGACTGGGGATGCAAAAGATTCCTCAAGGATGGTCTCATGATGCCATCAAATGCTTTAGAGCTTATTGCAGACGACGATGCAATTTTCCTTGGTGCGGTAGGTGCTCCGGATGTACCAGACCACGTCTCCCTCTGGGGGATGCTCATTCCAATTCGTAGAACTTTTCAACAATATATTAATCAACGCCCAGCACGCATAATGAAGGGCGTACCTAGCCCGCTTAAAGATGAGCGTGCGAATAATTTTGACATTGTGGTTATTCGGGAGAATAACGAAGGTGAGTACTCATCAATTGGTGGACGGTTGCACACTGGAACTGCCTATGAAATGGCAGTACAAGAATCAGTATTTACACGCCGTGGCGTTGAGAGAGTTATGGACTACTCATTCAATTTAGCTAATACTCGAAAGAAGAAGCTGACTTCGGCTACCAAATCAAACGGAATCATCCACACAATGCCATTTTGGGATGAGATTTTCGAAGAGCGCAAAGAATTATTCCCACAAATTGGAACTAACCAATATCACATTGATGCCTTAGTAGCGATGTTCATTTTGGACCCATCAAGATTCGATGTTGTAGTCGCCTCAAATCTATTTGGTGACATCCTCACTGATCTATCTGCAGCAGCTGCTGGAAGCATTGGAATCGCACCTAGTGCGAACATAAATCCCGAGCGGGAATTTCCATCCATGTTTGAACCTGTCCATGGCTCTGCTCCAGATATTTCAGGAAAAGGTATTGCAAACCCAATAGGACAAATTTGGTCAGGGGCAATGATGTTGGAACATCTGGGAGAAAAAAAGGCAGCAGAGCACCTAATGCATTCAATGGAAGCCGTACTCGCTAGTGATGTAAAGACACCAGATCTTGGGGGCAAGTTTTCTACCGCAGATGTAACTGCAGCTCTTATTGATCAAATCAACTCTGATGCAGGAAGTTTTACTCAAGATGCAAGGGAAAAAAAATGAGATTAAGTGGAGATGTAATTCTAATAACTGGGGGCACTGGTGGAATGGGATTGGCGATGGCCCGCAGATTTTGTAGCTCAGGAGCAAGAGTAGTTTTGTGTGACCTCGATCCGAGTTCGGTCGAAAAAGCTGTCAAACAACTAGTCTCTGAGGGTTTGCAAGTAAAAGGCTACGCTGCAGATACAACAAATTTAGAATCAATGAAGGAAATTGTCCAGAAAGTTGTTTCTGAATTTGGGGCACTGAACGGACTCGTGACTGCTGCTGGTATCCGACAAACAGCCGAGAGTGTTGATAAAATCGAATTAGAAACATGGAATTTGATTCAATACATCAATGTAACCGGAACTTTAGTTGCAATAAAAGCTTCTACAGAGGCACTGATTGCATCCAAGGGATCAATTGTAACTGTTTCATCCGTTACAGCCCTTGCAGCTCGGATGAATCAATCTGCTTATTGCGTAAGCAAAGCAGCAGTACTTAGTCTGACAAAGCAGGTTGCTCTCGAACTGGCAAAACATGGCGTGCGAGTAAATGCACTTCTTCCAGGAGTCACAGCTACGCCAATGATTGAACAAGCGGTAAGAACAGATGGACCTAAGGTTTTGGAAGAAAAAGTTAAAGGCTCACTTGAAGCATTTCGACCTGGAATTCCACTAGGCCGTCTTGCAAAACCAGAAGAACAGGCATCGGCAGCGGAGTTCTTGCTTTCGCAAGATGCTTCATTTATCACTGGCATCGCACTTTGTGTCGATGGTGGCGTCTCGATGCTGGGTTGAAACTATGAGGAAACCACTAATGCAGATGGCAAAATTTGTTTGGAGTCACAAACTGGTTTCAATCAGTATTGCCATTTTAGTGTTGGTCGTAAGTAGCGCGATTTTCCTTAGTTTACTTGCTCCATTTGATCCTTATGCAATTAATGTAAAGATGGCAAACATGCCACCTGGCACACCAAGTATTGATGGGTCAGGCACACACTTGCTGGGAACTGATGCCTTAGGAAGAGATTTACTTTCTCGAATTATGTTGGGCTCACGGGTTTCTCTCTCCGTTGGAGTTGTCAGCGTAATTCTCTCCGGGACGTTAGGAACATTCATAGGATTAATAGCTGGCTACTATCGTGGAGTTATCGATACAGTCATGATGAGAATTGTTGACTTGCAAATGAGTATCCCTTCCCTATTGGCAGCACTATTAGTTCTTTATGTTTTAGGACCAAGTTTCATGAATGTCGTATTAGTTCTTGCAATAACTCGATGGATGATCTACGCACGTGTGACCCGTGGCTTAACGCTGTCATTAAGAGAAGAGCTATTTATTGAATCTGCCAGGGCGCTAGGTTCTTCTGATAAGAGAATAATGATTCGCCATTTAATTCCAAATTTAGCTGCACCTATTCTGGTGTTAGCAACTTTGGATCTTGCAATTGTCATGCTAACTGAGGCTTCTTTAAGTTTCTTAGGTCTGGGTATTCAACCTCCAAATACCTCATGGGGCTTGATGATTTCAGAAGGTCGTGAGTATTTGAGATCTTCTTGGTGGCTAGTTGCAATGCCAGGATTTGCGATTCTATTCACAACATTGAGCGTAAATATTATTGCTACCTGGTTTCGCGCTAAGACAGTTAAAAGTAATGCTCAAAGAGTCACTACACCAAAGGAGGCAAGCAAGTGAGCATTTCTAGCGAACTCCGTTTACGTGCACTTAATGCTGTGGTAACGAATGAAAAAGCATTCCCTAAGGCTGCGAAAGTTAAAGTCTTTGATCCATATACATCAGAACTTGTAGCTGAAGTTGCAAGCTGCGGACTCGATGAAGTAAACCAGGCCTGCCTCCTTGCTGAGAAAGCATTTAAAAAAGGAATGCCGTTATATGAAAGAATCGCAGTTTTAGAGAGATTAGCTTCAATTTTAACTACAAGAGGTGAAGATTTTGCGGCGCTCATAACACTTGAATCTGGAAAATGCATTAGAGACAGTCGAATTGAAGTAAGTCGCGCTATAGAAACAGTTAAGTTCACTGCAGCCGAAGCACGTACTGTGGCGTCCCGAGTAATACCAACAGATGTTACGGAGGCAGGATTTGGGAGTTTGGCTCTAGAAAAGAGAATTCCCCGTGGCGTTGTAGCAGCGATAACTCCATTTAATTTCCCATTAAACACAGTTGTTCACAAAGTTGCCCCTGCGATTGCAGTGGGATGTACGGTCGTACTTAAACCAGCACATCAGACACCGCTAACAGCACTTCTATTCCAAGATTGTGCTTTTCAAGCTGGCTTAGGTAAAGATTGGCTGAACGTAGTAACAGATGGTGATGGATCAGCCGGGGCAGCCCTTGTTGAAAATTCAATCCCTAGTGTAATTAGCTTCACGGGTAGTTCACGTGTTGGCTGGTCAATTGCTGCCAAGTCATCACGAAAGAAGACTTTGTTGGAGTTGGGTTCAAATGCTCCTGTAATTGTCACCGAAAGCGCAGATATCGAAGATGCTGCTGAAAAAATAGTCACCGGTGCTTATGCAGCAGGTGGTCAAAGCTGTATTTCTGTTCAGAGAGTGTTTATTCATAGATCAATTTATGAGAAGTTTCAAAAGATTATTGTCGCAAAGGTTGGGAAGTTAAAAGCTTCAGATCCATTCGATGAATCAACAAGTGTTGGGCCTCTCATTACTACTGAAGCTGCTCAAAGAGTTAACTCTTGGATTGATGAAGCAAAAGCTGCGGGTGCTTCAATTCTTGTCGGTGGATCACATGGAGAAAAAGTTAATCTCCCAACCATCGTAGCTAATGCACCACTTGGTACTAAGTTGCGCGAGCAAGAAGTGTTTGGGCCTGTTTTCACTATGTTGGTTTATGACTCTTTCAGTGAAGCTATCAACCTTGCAAATGAAACTATTTATGGACTCCAAGCCGGTGTATTTACCCATGATCTTTCACAATCATTGGCAGCTTTTGAATCACTAGTTTTTGGTGGAGTTCTAATAAACGATATCCCGACATCAAGGCTGGATCAGCAGCCTTATGGAGGTGTCAGCGAATCTGGCAATACCCGAGAAGGCCCACATTATGCGATGCATGAGCTAACCGATGTTCGGATGCTCAGAATGCGTTCAACGCAAGTTGGGACCATCCAATGAAAAAAGTATTAGAAGGCATTCGAGTTCTTGATTTTACGGAACGAGTACAGGGTCCATTCGCGTCGCAAATTTTAGGTGATTTGGGTGCCGACGTAATCAAAGTTGAACGCGTAAATCCTAAAACGCCTGACGGACGTAGTGATGAAAGATATTTAGACGGCTCTGAATTACCTACTCTATACAGTGCCACTTTCCTGGCAAACAATAGAAATAAACGTTCGATTGCAATCAATCTAAAAGATCCTGAAGGAATTGCAATCGTGCACCAATTAGTTGCTACTAGTGATGTACTTTGTGAAAATTTTCGACCTGGGGTAATGAATCGCCTTGGGTTAGGGTATGAAAAGTGTCTAACACTTAATGAGAAAATTATTTATTTGTCTTCTACAGGCTACGGCTCTAAGGGGCCATACAGTGAAATGCCTGGACAGGATCTTTTGGCGCAAGCCATAAGCGGTATGGGACAAATGAATTTGTCCGCTTCAGGCCACCCGCAACCAGTTGGAATGTCCATCACTGATCTATTGGGGGGAATTTATGGAGCACTTGCAGTTGTTTCCGCAATCCTTCATCGTAATCAAACGCAGGAAGGCCAACTCGTAGAAGTAGATTTACTCAGTAGCGCAATATCAGTATTAAATGAACATGCTGTGCATTTTCTAAACAATGAAAATGTTGGAGAGCCACAACGGCTTACTGAGATGCATGGTCACGGTTATATTCCTCCTCCCTACGGTTTCTATAAAACAAGTGATGGACATGTTGCCCTGGCTGGCGGAAGCCAAATACCTGAGCTATGCAAAATTCTGGGTACAGAGAATTTATTGGATAATGAAAAATTCGCGACTTACCAGGACAGACTCTTAAATCGCGTAGAAATGGAACAAGTTCTTGAAAAAGCGCTCCAAAAGCGCTCAACGAGTGAGTGGATGCAGTTCTTTAAAACTGCAGATATTTTCGCGGCCCCAGTCAATACGTTCAGTCAAGCTTTTGAAAATAAACAGGTTGAATATCAAAATCTAATTGTTGAAACTGAGAATGCCGGAAGCAAAATTAAATTGGTCGCACCTGCAATCAAAATGTCAAAAACCCCACTTAAAGTCAGGATGGCACCACCACGCCATGGAGAACATACAAAACAAATTCTCAATGAAATGGGATTTGATGATCAGGAAATTGAAATGAAAATGGAGAGGGGTTCTGTCGCATGATTGGTAATAAAATTGAAAGTAAAGTTGCACCAACACATGCAGGGGGACCCCTGTTAGAAGTTAAGAATTTGAAAGTTAGCTTTGAAACTGTCAATGGAAGAGTTTTGGCGGTTAATGATCTGAATTTCAGCGTGCAAACTGGTCAACGAATCGGAATTGTTGGTGAGTCTGGTTCAGGTAAATCTGTTGCGGCACAGGCTCTCATGGGAATTCTACGTGGCGCCGATATCAGTGGAGAAATAATTTTCCGAGGAACGAATCTATTGGAATTAGAGGAAGATCATTATCGAAAGCTGCGAGGGTGGGACATCTCCTATGTCTTTCAAGACCCTCTATCGGCTCTAGATCCAATTCGCACGATAGGTGATCAAGTGAGTCAGGTCCTTCGCTTAAGAAATGTAAAAGCAGCCGAGGCGAAGAAGAAGACTTTAGAGATCCTTGACCGAGTTGGGATAAAGGATCCTCAACGCAGATACAACGATTACCCTCACCAATTTTCAGGTGGAATGCGTCAAAGAGCAATGATTGCAATGGCGCTCATTGGTGAGCCTTCCCTTGTAATTGCAGATGAGCCAACTACTTCTCTGGATGTGAGAGTGCAGGCACAAGTAATTGACTTATTCAACAAGTTAACAGAGGAGCAAGGAACAGCTGTTATTTTCATTACTCACGATTTATCGATAATGGCAGGATTTGCTGAGGATGTGCATGTTATGTATGCGGGCAATATCGTTGAATCAGCAAAAACTGATGAAATCTATTATCGCTCAATACACCCTTACACATTGGGTCTATTAGGTTCAATCCCACGCATTCGTGGCCCGGTTCTTAAATCACTTACTGCGATTAAAGGTAAGCCACCAGCACCGACAGATATTCCTCCAGGTTGCCCTTTTCATCCTCGTTGTACCTATGCATCAAGTGAGTGTGCTGAATTGAAGCCAACCTTACAAATACCTAAGAGTGGTAATCATCTTTCGGCCTGCCATCACAGCGAACTCCTTAGTCAAAAAAATGGGAGTCGATAATGCAACCAATACTTGATGTAGAAAATCTTGTAAAAGAGTTTCCGTTTAAGGGAGATAAAAAGAACGGTGTTCCACGAGCTATCGATGACATTAGTTTTCAAGTATTTGAGGGAGAAGCGCTGGGTCTAGTTGGTGAATCGGGATCGGGGAAGTCAACTACGGCACGTTGCATTTTGCATTTATTGAAACCCACAAGCGGGAAAGTGAGTTTTCAAGGATCAAATGTACTCGAAATGAATAAGAATGAATTAAAGAGTTTTCGTAAAGATGCGCAAATTGTTTTCCAAGACCCTTATTCATCTCTTGATCCACGCATGAAAGTCGGTGACATTATTGGGGAGGGGATTGAGATTCATGACCCCAAAATTTCCAAACAAGAGCTTCGAAACGAAGTTATTGAGATGATGGAATTGGTTGGATTACGCCCAGACCATTTCAATCGCTACCCGAGAGCATTCTCTGGTGGAGAGCGCCAGCGCATCGGAATTGCCCGCGCACTGGCGGTAAAGCCAAAGTTACTCATTTGTGATGAGCCAGTTGCTTCACTTGACGTCTCAATTCAAGCACAAATTTTGAACTTGCTTCAAAAAATGAAAGAAGAATTGGGACTCACAATTCTTTTTATTGCACACGACTTAGCGACAGTTCGACATTTATGTACACGAATTGCAGTTATGGAGAGTGGAAAAATTAGAGAAATTGGTGACAGGTCTCAAATTTATGAGAATCCACAACATCCATACACCCAATCCCTAATTGCGATTGTGCCCGAGCCTGATCCGATCTCTGAAAGAGCAAGACTTGTCGAGAGAAAGTTGTCCAAATTGAAGGAGCAGCCATGACAAAAAAAGATGCTTATGAAGGCGTTCAATTTGAAGTCACAGACAGTGTTGCCACCATTACGTTGTCTAGGCCGAAATCTTTAAATGCCATGGATTCAAATGTACATAGAGCCATTGTTTCAATTATTGACGAGGTTGATGACACAGAATCAATCAAGGTTGTTGTCTTCAAAGGAGAAGGTAGAGCTTTTAGTACTGGATCGGACTTAAAAGAGATTGGCCAGCTCTCTGGGATTGCAGAACAAAAATATGTAGAGCTAGATTTTTCTACTAAGAATCGCATAGCCGCTTGTAAGAAGCCAACCATTGCCTCAATCCATGGGTATTGCCTGGGCGGGGGATTGGAATTGGCTTTGGCATGTGACATAAGGATCGCAGCAAACAATGCAATATTTGGTTTTCCTGAAGTTGGATTGGGTAGTTTGCCAGGATCTGGAGGCTTACAACGTCTGCCAGAAGTTGTTGGCCGTGGTGTTGCAAAAGAATGGATTTTGACTGCGCGGCGAATTGATGCCGAGGAGGCTTTTTTTAGGGGCCTCATATCTCAAAATGTTCCAATTGAAGAGCTAAGTGAAGCTACGAATGTGCTCGCAAAAAACATGTCGCGATTGAGTCCTATGGCTGTACGTTTGGCAAAAGTGGCGTTAACTCCCGAACCGATTTCACACAACAGCCTTGTTGGAGCATTTCAAATGTTGGCAGGAGATGCATGCCATTCACAAGCTTCCTACGCAGAAGCAACACAGAAATTTTCTGATTCGTGAAGAATCAGGAAATCACATTCATGAATGTGAATGTGAAGGAGTCGAACAGAAATGTTCAGCCCCGAATTACTAGGAGATGGGATGAAGGTGAGTAAATCGATGATGATGAATCACAAAGAGAGAGGTTTCACTAGGTTGAGCAAGCGCCTAGTATTAGCTCTCGCCGCTGCACTCGTTCTGACAGGATGTTCATCTGGCGGAGAGTCTGCAACAAGTGAAATAACAATTGTGCTTCCTGAAGAGCCAAGATCTCTTGCAAGCTGGAATGCATACTCCAATGATGGTCACCCAATTTTGAGAAATATTGGAGAAGCCCTCGTTAATAGAGATCCAGTCTCAAATGAATTAGTAGGAGAATTAGCTACTTCATGGGAGCAAGTTGATCCAAAGAATTGGCAATTTACATTGCGTGAAGGCGTGACTTTCACTGACGGAACACCATTTAATGCCGAGGCAGCTGCTGCTGGCTTAAATTATGTTCTCAGTGAAGCCAATGCATTCCCAATGAGAAATTTCCTTGGTTCTCAGACCACAGCAAGTGCTGTAAGTGAGTATTTGCTCAATGTTGCGACAGTAGACCCAGATCCAATTTTGGACTTGCGTCTATATTTCGTGACTATTCCTCAAGCTGCTGCAATTGCAGCAGATCCAGCTGCATATGAGACCAATCCAATTGGAACTGGTCCTTACAAGCTAACATCATGGACACGCGGTGAGAGCATTGTGCTTGAGCAGAACACAGACTGGTGGGGAAACTCATCACCTGATGATGCAAAGGGCACTCAGTCAATCGCTAAAGCAACATACGTGTTTAGAACTGAACAAACTGTTCGTTCAGCCATGGTTGAAGCCGGTGAAGCTGACTTCAGTCGCTGGATCTCTCCAGAAGACTGCGATGCGGGAGTTGTTGTTTGTTTAGGCGGAGCAACTGTAGAAACAGGAATACTTCGACTCGACAACGTGCACCCAGCTATGAAGGATCTTCGTGTACGTACCGCTATGGCTCTTGCTTTTGATAAGCAAGAAGTTATGGACCTAATCGGTGGCGGAGACCCAGTACCACAAATTGTTGGGCCATCAGCATTGGGCTTCAATGATGACCTTGAACCATTTGCGAAAGATGTTGAAAAAGCAAAGGCACTTATTGCCGAAGCTAAAGCAGCTGGCGTAAATGTAAGTGCTCCAATTACCGTTGCAGCACGAACAGGTTATGTTGCAAACGGACAAGAAGCACTCACTTATATAGCTGATGCATTTAATGCTATTGGCTTGACTGCAAAGACAACCATGCTTGATACAGCAGCTGCTGAGAAGCAGTGGACTATGGGATACAAGAATATTCCTAAGGACCGTGGTTGGGCTGGCTTCTGGTTCCATGGCAATGAGCTAATGGATTATTCAGCAAGCGTTGGTAGCTATTACGCATGTAATGGACCAGTTTCAGCATATTGCAACCCAAAGGTCGACGCTTTGTATAAAGAAGCGCTCCAGGCAACCGGACAAGATCGCGATACAAAGCTGGCAGCAATTGCAGCATTTGTATATAACGATGTTGCCGTAATTCCAGTTGGACAGCCACTGTTCTACTTTGGATTGTCTGACAAGATCAATTGGGCACCTCGTATGGATGGATTTATCTTGCTAAAAGAAATTTCATTCAAGAGCTAATTGACCCGAATTGCTTGGCCGATAACTTAAAAGTTATCGGCCAAGCAATTCACTAATTCTTCAAAACTACAATTTATAGAAAAGGGGAATCAAGAGTGACATACACGAATCCGCTCACAGATGCTTGGGCAAATGGACGTCAATTGCTTGGAAGTTGGTGCACACTGCCGAGTTCACTCATGGCTGAGATTGCAGGAAGACAGGGATTAGATTATGTCTGTGTAGATCTTCAGCATGGCATGATCGATGATTCATCTTCAATAAGTATGTTGCAAGGAATCGCTGCATCTGGATCAATTCCAATTGTTCGTTCACGTTGGAATGAACCTGCAGCGATTATGTCCGCTCTTGACGCTGGCGCACTTGGAATTGTTGTTCCAATGATTAATAATGCCAAGGAAGCTATTGCAGCAATTGATGCATGCCGGTACCCACCATATGGCCACCGTTCATATGGACCGATTCGTGCACGCGACATGATTGGCTCAACAGATCCACGGGAACTTGAGAAAGTTGCCTGCATTTTAATGATTGAGACTATTGAGTCACTCGAGAATTTAGATGAAATTCTCTCAGTAACCGGTCTAGATGCAATCTATATTGGACCAAGTGATTTAGCTCTTTCATTGGGATTTGCACCCGGAAGCAGTGATCCCAAAATTGCCCAGACGATTGACGAAATTGTAAGTGCTGCAAGACGTCATAAAATTCCAGTGGGTATCCAGTGTGGTGACGGCGACGGAGCGCGTTTTTATCTTGAAAAGGGCTTTGATTTCATAACTGTTTTCTCTGACGCAGGTTTATTCGCATGGGCTGCCAAACTACAGCTGACTCTTGCTAAGAAAAAGCCTGATGACGATGCAGTGAAATCCAAGAAGCTAGGGAATTATTGAGAGGTTTGATGATGCCACTTTTCCGCTTCATTTTTAAAAGAGCTTGTTATTCTGCGGCAGTAATTCTCGCGGTCTTGACAATAGTTTGGGTTATAGTAAATCAAATTGGCGACCCAGTAAGATTGCTACTTCCTGTTGAAGCGGGACCTGAATTAATTGCTGCAACAAGAATGAAATTTGGCCTAGATGACCCTATGGCGGAGCGGTTTTTGCGAGACTTAACGGGATGGCTTCAAGGTGATTTTGGGAACTCCCTTTGGCAAGGGGTCCCAGCACTGCCTCTAGTTTTAGACCGATTGCCAAATACAATTCTTCTTTCATTCGCAACATTGGGATTTGCAGTACCAATGGCTATTGCATTGGCGGTCATTTCAGTTTTGAGACCTGGAAAGTTAATTGACAACATCTTGTCTACCTTGTCCTTAGCGGGAGTTTCGATAGCAGATTTTTGGCTTGGCTTGATGCTTATCTTGATAGTTGCAGTGCAGTTTGGATGGCTTCCAACTTCTGGTTTTAATTCCCCCGAATACATTATTTTACCTTTACTTACTTTGGCGTTTAGGCCTATTGGACGTCTATCTCAAGTTGCTCGGTCTTCATTACTTGAAGAGATGAGCAAACCCTACATAACAACGCTTCGTGCCCAAGGTATGTCTGAATTTAGGATCGTTAGAAGGCACGCAATGAAAAATAGTCTTATTTCATTTATCACTGTAAGTGGGGACGAACTAACTAGTTTGCTCAATGGAGCTGTCGTTGTTGAAACTATCTTTGCTTGGCCAGGTATTGGAAGCCTCTTCATCCAAGCAATTACAAGAAGAGATTTACCTTTAATTATTCCTTGCGTCTTAGTGATTGCATTAATGGTTGTACTAGTCAATTTAATAGTTGATCTACTGTATGCAAAAGTAGATGCACGTACATCAAATTATTAGACCAGAAAGAGAGTAGTGAAAAATATGACTTCAAAAGGTCCACTAAGTGGTATAAAGATTTTGGATTTTACTGAGCGAATGCAAGGTCCATATGCAACGCAAATGTTGGCGGATATGGGTGCCGATGTAATTAAGGTCGAGCGCAGAGACTCTTTGACACCAGATGGTCGGCCAGATGATCGTTATGGCGAAAAGGGTAACTATGGAAAAGACCATGAAGATTCCAAGGTTTACTCTGCTGGATTTCTAGCTTGTAATAGAAATAAGCGCAGCATCACTTTGGATCTAAAATCACCTGGCGCGTTGGCAATGATCGAGCGCTTAATACTCTCTGTCGACGTGGTGTATGAAAATTTTAGACCAGGTGTTATGGATCGACTTGGCGTTGGTTACGAGCGCTGTGCTGAAATTAATCCTTCAATTATTTATGCATCAGCCACAGGATATGGACCAGATGGACCGTATGTGCGCAGGCCAGGCCAGGACGTTTTAATTGAAGGACTAACAGGTTGGGGTTACATCAATGGCGATAGCGATGGGAATCCTGTTCCAGTGGGTACTGCAATTGCTGACACCCTTGGAGCAATGAACGGCGCATTCGCAGTTGCCTGTGCTTTGAATCATCGCGCAAATACAGGAGAAGGACAGCGCGTCAATGTTTGCCTATTTGATAGTGCTTTAGCAGCTTTAGCTGAATGGGGTGTTCACTATTTGAATACAGAAATTGGAGAACCAAGACGGAGTCCAAAAACTCATGCAAGTCCTTACACACCTCCGCCATACGGATTTTATAAAACCAAGGATGGTCATATTGCACTATCAAGTGGGCGACAGATTAAGGCGTTGAGCAAGATCTTGGGGATTGATGATCTATCCGCCGATCCTAAGTTCTCTTCATATTGGCCAAGATTCGACAACCGAAAAGAATTTTCTGAGATTTTGGAATCAGCACTAAGTAAAAAGACAACACAAGAGTGGATAAGTTTGATGGAACCGGAAGATCTTTTTGTCGCTCCTGTAAATTCATTTGAGGAAGCTTTCAAAGATCCACAAGCAATGCATAACAATATGGTGGTGGATGTTGAAAGTCCTATTGGAACTCTGAAATTAATGGGCTTGCCATACAAACTTAGCAAGACTCCAGCATCTATTCGAACAGCCCCTCCATTACATGGGCAACATACTGATGAGATTTTGGCTGAATTTGGCTTTTCTTCATCTGAAATCGAAGAGTTGCGAAACTCGAAAACAATCTAGTTAAATAATAAAAAACTCTTTTGCTTTCTTTGTCGCTTCATGCCTTCCATTTACATTTAACTTCCTATAGATGTTTCGTAGGTGAGTTTTCATCGTATTTTTCGAGATGTGCAATGTTTGACCTATAGATGCGATCGAATTTTCTGAAACTAGATATTTCAGAACCTCAATCTCGCGCGATGTCAGTTGTTCCCCGGAATTTTTTATTAAGTTATTCCGTTCTTTAAGCCGTTCAATTGCCATCCTACTCAATGATTCCAGCCAGATAGAGTTATTTTCAGAAGATAAATTAATGATTGCTTCCAAGGTTAAATTATCCTGCCGCAAGAAAATTTCAAGAGCCCCTACCTGCTCGCCTTTATCCAGTGCAATTTTTAAGTATTCACGCTGTTTCTTAACGCCTTCAGTTCTGACTTTAGATAAATGTAAATTCTTTCTAATAATGAGAAATGAATTGGTTTCTGATATTTCATTTAATTCGCTTATATTAGTTTGCCGCATCTTGCTGAAAGCACTTTTACCTAGATGCTGCAAATAAGTATTTTCTGGGTTGCGTTCTAGGATATTGCTCAGTCTACCAAGGTCAATTAGTTCATTTTTAGCAAAGTACTCTGCCAAATCAACTAACCAGGTCAAAGCTTTTAGTTCTGGATTAAATAGGATCTCATTCTTTAAGCGCTCCATTTTAGTCGAGATTTCATCCTTGCTATTGGGAATTCGTGACAAAATTCTAATCTCGCCAACTTCACAAAGATATCTGACAAAATTCATATTATTCTGCTTTGCATCATTTTTTAGCTTCACAACTTCACTTAATGCCTCATCGACCATAGAAAATTCATATAAACATCTAATTACAACAAATTTGCAATCAAAAGGGGCAGCAATACCAGTTCGACCAGATACCTCTTCGATAGCAATTGTGGCCTTAGCCAATTCATAGGCTTGTTGAAACTCACCATGGGCCAACAATTGCATAGATTTTATTGAAGATTTGGCGTGATCTAATACATTTAAATTATCTGGATTATCGATCATCAAAATATCTTCAGCGCACTTATCTATTAACCTAATATCGGAAGTTACTAGGCCAATGCAGGTAACCAAACGTATTAATCTACCTTTATCCATTGGGTCTAAGGTGCCACTCTTAATTGGAGAAGCAATTGATTGGGCAGCATGCTTTAGCGATATTTGATGATCACCATTATGAAAGTTTACGTATGCCCGGCATAGGTTACTGATTTGATCAACCCAAACTTTGAGCTCATCTTCTCGAGTACTCTCTTCAAGTTCATCCAGGAGGTTGATACATTTGATGAAATTTAAATCAATTAAAGATCCAATGGCCTCAAACCCCTTAGCCATAAAAAGACTATTTTGTGATTGATCAAGTGAGCTCTTTGCAAACTCAGTAAATTCTTTTGCTTGTCCAGTTAGAGACAGTTCTGCCATTCTGGTTAAATACAGGCGATAGAAAAAATCTAGGTCATTCTTTTCAATTGCATTTTCAATGATTTTATGAACGCTATTGGTATAGGCAGGTAGGGGTGGTCCCACATCTTTATTGCTCACCCCCTAAGGGTGATGCATCAAACGCGTTTTTTCACCCATTAATCAGAGAATTGGGGTGATAAATGCGGGGGATTTGCTAGAAAGAGCTTATTTGGCCAAATCCGGCTTATAAGCCTGCTTTCCTACCTTTTACGGAACTTACGGAACCAAGCCTTTGCTGATCTGAACTTAGCATCAACCCATATGTTTAGTTTCTTAGCCCACAAATACTTTTCTTGAAGGAATCGGGTGCTGAGCAAAATAATTGGAACACCAAATTCAGGAAGAAGTGGAGTCATTAACACCCCGATTGGGAGCAGAATGAAACCAATAATCAGATTCTTCGACACTGAACAATAATATCCCAATCCTGTAATTTGTGATTAAAGGGTGATTTTTCAGTTTCAGGCAAGGCTGGCACTCATTCCTGAAATATCGGTAGCAACTTTCTATTAACTTTTGAGGATCTCGAGAGTAGCCTGCAAATGGTCCGTCACTTTTGTGACATTTTCAAAGGAGAAAAAATGACCGATTATGTAGCCCCTGGACAATCTGGGAGCAAAGTTACCTTCAAGCCACGGTATGACCATTGGATTAATGGTGAGTATGTGAAACCAGATTCGGGTAAATACTTTGAAAATGTAACTCCAGTAACTGGAAAAGTATTTTGTGAAATTGCACGAGGCAATGCAAAAGATATTGATAAGGCTCTAGATGCTGCACATGCGGCTGCAAAGGCATGGGGAAAGACATCTGCAACAGCGCGCGCAATTATTCTCAATAAAATTGCAGATCGTATGGAGCAAAACCTGGAAATGCTTGCAGTCGCAGAAACCTGGGATAACGGAAAGCCTATTCGCGAAACAATTCACGCAGATATGCCACTTGCAATTGATCACTTCCGTTACTTTGCCGGTGCGATCCGTGCACAAGAGGGTTCACTTGGTGAACTAGATGAAGACACAGTTGCTTATCACTTCCATGAGCCGTTAGGTGTTGTTGGTCAGATCATTCCTTGGAACTTCCCAATCTTGATGGCTGTATGGAAACTAGCTCCAGCATTGGCTGCAGGAAACTGTGTTGTTCTAAAGCCAGCTGAGCAGACACCTGCTTCAATCATGGTCTTGATGGAATTGATCGCTGATCTTCTACCACCTGGCGTTCTCAACGTTGTTAATGGATTCGGTGTTGAAGCCGGTAAGCCATTGGCATCATCTCCACGCATTGCAAAGATCGCATTTACTGGTGAGACCACTACTGGGCGATTAATCATGCAGTACGCATCAGACAACATCATCCCTGTAACACTTGAACTGGGCGGAAAGAGTCCGAATATTTTCTTTGCAGATGTTGCAGCAGAAAATGACGCCTTCTATGACAAGGCGTTAGAAGGCTTCACAATGTTTGCTCTTAACCAGGGCGAAGTCTGTACATGTCCTTCACGTGGACTCATTGATACCAAGATGTATGACAAGTTCTTGGGTGATGTAACTAAGCGCACAGAGGCAGTTGTTCAGGGCCATCCATTGGATCTTGCAACAATGATCGGTGCTCAAGCATCTAATGATCAACTACAGAAGATTCTTTCCTACATCGAAATTGGAAAGAAAGAGGGAGCAAAGATAATTACCGGTGGTGAGCAAGCTGATCTTGGCGGCGAACTATCCGGTGGTTATTACGTGACTCCAACAATCTTTGAAGGTAAAAACAAGATGCGTATCTTCCAAGAAGAAATCTTTGGACCAGTAGTCTCAGTTACAAAGTTTGATGGATTCGACAATGCAATGGAAATTGCAAATGATACTTTGTATGGATTAGGCGCAGGTGTGTGGACTCGTGACACAAACACTGCCTACCGTGCAGGACGTGAAATTAAAGCAGGCCGTGTGTGGACTAACTGTTATCACGCATATCCAGCAGGAGCCGCATTTGGTGGTTATAAGTCATCTGGTATCGGACGCGAAAACCATAAGATGATGCTTGATCACTATCAGCAGACAAAGAATTTGCTTGTTTCATATTCACCAAACAAGCTCGGATTCTTCTAGGTCGATTACAGTTAATACATGGAGAGCCCAGCACGCGTTGAGTTGACTGAAGTTGCGCAAGATTTACTTCGCAACTTAACCTCGACTCACGGCCCATTGATGTTTCATCAATCCGGGGGATGCTGTGATGGATCTTCTCCAATGTGTTACCCAGCAGGTGAATTCCGCGTTGGCGGACAAGATGTAAAGCTGGGGGAATTGGTAGTAGTCGGCATCCAAGAGCCAATAGGTTTTTGGATGTCGGCCTCTCAATTTGAGTATTGGAAACACACGCACTTAACTGTTGATGTTGTCGATGGACGTGGTGGTGGTTTTTCACTTGAATCACCAGAAGGTAAGCGTTTTTTAATTCGCTCGCGTCTATTTACAGATGAAGAGTGGGCAATTCTTGAGCACCAAGAAGTACCTACAGGGGCTTATTAGTTGGCAACTGATCTTACGAACTCTGTTTAAATAAGGCGTAGTCATCGGTAACTATCCCCTGGACGCCTAAGTTTTCTAGTTCCTTGCTCTCCGCAACAGAATTTACTGTCCAGACATTAATAGCAATATTTAATCGCTGGCAGGAAGCTATGAATCTTTTTGTGAGAATTTGTAATCCATACATTGACTGAGGAATCATCGCAAACTTATCTGCCGACTCTAAGTTCACAATTCTTTGCAAACCTAGTCTAATCAAATGAACTTCTTTGGGGGTCAGGGCAGTTCGAAGTGATGGAAATTCCTTCCTGACCTGATTTACACGCTTACTTGAAAATGATCCGACAATAAAATTAGAGAAATCTTGTGTTCGAAGCCAAGCAATAAATGGCTTTACCGATGCATCATTTTTAATGTCAATCGAAACTATTGCCTCTGGAAATCTTGTAACTAGAGCATCAAGTGAGCACCATCGATATAAGCCCATTACTGGATTTCTATTCAACTCTTCAAAGGTTAGATTGATTATTTCCTGGTCAATACCGGTTAATCGCTTGATATTTGAGTCATGGGCCAAAACCAAGGTTCCATCTTTGGTCACATGGATGTCAGTTTCAAAATGACGTATGCCATCTTTCCAAGCTAGTTCAAATGCTTCTAATGTATTTTCAGGCCCAGGATTACCGCGATGTGTCCAAACGATCATTCAAGCGACCAGAATGGGCCATTTATTTTTTAGAGCGATATTTTGAAGTTGTTTATTGGGATTAACAATAAATGGATTGCCTACCGAAACCAAGAGAGGTAAGTCATTTGCAGAGTCACTATAGGCAAACGATTGTGATAGATCGTAAGCCTTCACTTTTGCCAGTTCCTTGATTGCATTGGCTTTATTGATTCCGTGCATCGCACCCGCCCGAAGTTCCCCGGAGTAGTAACCCTTGATTACTTCACCAGATGTTCCATAGGCACCTGTCATGTTGAGCTTGGAGGCAACAATTGATGCGATCTCAATTGGGGCCGCAGAGACAACCCATGTGTCATGTCCTATGCTCTGATGTTCTTCAACTCGGCGTTGCATGTTTGGAAAGATTTTCTTTGGTAAGAACTCTTGGACAATCTCTTCACACAGTTCGATAATAAGTTGCTGTGATCGACCACGTGCAAAATCTAGAATCTTCTTCGTCGCATGGCTCATTGCAGTCATGCTCTCCTGTTTTTGTTTTCTGAATTTGTAGTTCTCAAGGGCAAATGATGCGACTTGGCGGCGTTGAAGAATTCCTGATTTCACCAAACCACGCACAAAGTAGTAAATGGATGAACCGTCGATGAGGGTATTGTCGAGGTCAAAGAAGGCAGCTCGCGAGCTTTTTTCAAGGGCAACAGGCTTCATGAGAAAAGGATGACATTTATCGGAAGGGGGGGCGCCCTGAAATGAACTGAACGGAAAGTGAATGCTGCGCGAAGAGTTCCCTCAATCTGAAGTCGAAGGTTAAGGTGGCATTAACCAGAAGTTAAACCTGTGAACTTCTTGGGCCTCTATAAATATCCCATGCGAGTACTTATCTCGGCAGAGTCATTTCTCCCGCGCACCAACGGGGTGACGAATTCGGTACTTCGCACAGTTCGCTTCCTCAAAGAAAACGGGCATGACGTTCTTGTCATCGCACCAGGTGAAGGGCCTATCTCGGTCGATGGAATATCCATTCGACGAGTACCAGCACTTGCATTTCAAAGATTTGCTCAAGTGGATATACCAGGTGTTCCAACATCGACTTTAATTAAAATAATTAAGGATTTTGCCCCTGATGTAGTCCACTTGGCATCACCATTTTTACTAGGTGAGCAAGTTAGAAAAGCAGCCCAAGCGTGCGGGGTGCCAGTTGTTGCCAACTACCAAACTGATGTTTCTGGATTTATCAATTTTTATCGTCTCACGACAGCGAAGGCACTTGTTGAAAAGCGTCTCAAAAAAATCCATAACGGTTCGACAATAACGCTTGCACCATCTAGTGATTCAGAAGATTATTTAACGAGGTTGGGAATTTCAAGAATTGTACGTTGGGGACGTGGCGTAGATCTAGATCAATTCAATCCAAAATGGCGATCAAAGCGAGTTAGAAAGTCCTGGGGAGCCGACGAGAGCTCATGCGTTATTGGTTTTGTTGGTCGCTTGGCTCCAGAAAAGCAGGTACACAAACTTTCTCTACTTGGTGATATTGGAAAACTTACAGGCAAGAAAGTTATACAAGTAATTGTTGGAGATGGCCCAAGCAAAACTGCTCTGCAAAAAACCTTGCCAGATGCAATTTTTCTTGGACATCAAAGTGGTGAAGAGCTAAGCCGTGCCATCGCCTCCATGGATGTTTTGATTACAACTGGAGAAAACGAAACATTTTGTCAGGTAATTCAAGAGGCTATGGCGGCAGGATTACCAGTGATTGCTCCAGAAATTGGTGGACCAAAAGATTTGATTGATCACGGATCTACAGGACTTTTCTATAAGCCAAGTGATAATTTTGATATTCGGAAGAAAGTTTTACAGTTAGTCAATGACAATGAACTAAGAGGGCAAATGAGCAAGAATGCCTTTGAAAAGGTTCAAAGCCGCACCTGGTCCAAAGTTTGCTCAGAGCTATTTGAAATTTATGAGCAGACTCTGCAGGAGAGCAAGAGTGAAGGCTTTGCTTCATGACTCGCATTGCCCACATCGCCAATATGTATGGTCCAAAAAGTGGTGGGCTTAAGACAGCAATGCGCGAATTAAGTCATGAGTATGCCTTGAGAGGCCATGAAGTTTTACTAGTCGTGCCTGGAGCAAAGAATGAATATTCCAATACTGGAGCGATCACAACTATTAGTGTGGCTGCGCCAAAAATTCCCTTCTCTGGTGGCTATCGAATAATTCTCAATACAGGGGCAGTTATCGATATTCTAAAAAATTTTCAACCTGAGGTATTAGAAGTATCTGACAGAACAACGCTTTTACGCGTTGCACGTTGGGCGCGAAGAAAAGAAATACCAACTGTATTTTTCGCACATGAGCGTGTAGACGGCGTTGTGAAAGCCTTTGGAAAGTTAATCCCTTACAAAAACTTCTTAACTCGCCGTTGGAATATATTTACCTCAAAATCAGTAGATCGAATAGTTGCAACTACAAACTTTGCAGCAGGGGAGTTTGTGGATTTAGGGATGCAGATAAGCAATACCTATAGCTCACAGCTTGTCTCGATTCCTTTGGGTGTTGATTTAGAAGTATTTGATCCCTCAAATAGACATTCAGATTCTGAACTCTATGGAAGTCTTCCAGATCAATTCTTGTTAGCCTGCACACGTCTATCTAAGGAGAAAGATCCACTATTTATTCTCGAGATCGCTAGGTCTTTGGCAGATTTTGGTATTGAGACTCCAATTGTCATCGCCGGATCTGGTCCACTGGAAAAAAAGATCGCACGGATCATCGAAAGTGAAGAGCTAAATGTCATTCTCTTAGGCTTTGTCGCAGACAAAGATTTTCTTGCCAAGTTAATGTCACAAGCTAGCGCCTTCTTGGCTGTGGGTCCGATTGAAACATTTGGACTTGCCGCACTGGAGTCACTTGCATCAGGTACTCCAGTGATTTGTCGTCAAGAGGCAGCTATCTCTGAAATTATTAGCTTGAAGTCAGGATCAGCACTTCCTCGTGATGCAGCCCAGTGGCGTGATCAGATTATTGATTTCTTACATCTAGATCGTGAGTCAGTCAGAAGCCATGCTCGTGCTCGCGCTGAAACTTTCTCTTGGGAAAGAAGTGCAGATATGTTGCTAGATTTGTATGAATTGGAGCGCATTGCATGACAACTCCTACATTCGAGCAGAGTGGTTTACACAATAGAAATCCTTTGTATCAACTTCGTCACGTCACCAATTTAAAAGTGATTGCAATGGGAGATAGTTCTGTTTTTGGAGTAGGCGATCATGGCGACACCATCCCATCAGTCGGAGCAGGGTGGGCTGGAAGACTTGCCCACGATCTAGGTGCGGCTCGCTTTATTAATGTTGCTAAAAATGGTTCTAGAGCCAGGGATTTAGTTAAGCATCAACTCAGCGCCGCACAAGCTTTAGATCCAGAATTAGTTTTGATCTGCATAGGTACCAATGATGTGCTTCGGGGAGATTTCTCGCCCGAAGAGATCCGCGAATCATTGTTTAAAGTAATTGAAATGTTAGATAACTCCAAAACTTTGATCGTCTTGTTGGGATTACCTAATCCGATGCGCACAGCGCCTGGACCTATCGTGCTTCGAAAGATACTATGCGCACGAGTAGCAATAATCAATGAAATATATTCAGAGATTGCTGATAAAGGATTAGCACTTTTTGTTCCAACATGGGATTCAAAGATCGCTCACGAAAAGCGACTGTGGCACATTGATCGTATGCATCCATCCCCTCAGGGACATCAACTAATTGCCGATCTAGTACGACGAAAGATGGAGCTGCCTAGACGTTCACGCAAGAAACTAGCAACTAAAATTGACGTTACAAAGAGCAAAGAGACCAAGTGGTTGTTGATAAATGGCACTAAGTGGTTTGTTAAAAGAAGTGTTGATTTAATTCCAGCGTTAATTTGGCTGATTGTTTCAGAAAAAATCCGCCAAATTAAAAAAGGTACAACTAATTAACTAACTGACCAATTTCTTAAAAAAGCTAGTTAGCTATAGGAATTAGCGAAACAGCAAAGATTTGCCAAGCCAGTAGTGATTTAGCACCAAGGCTCAAGATCAAGTAAGTCTTTTCACCAAACATGTAGCTGATCCACTTTCCGACTCCGCGATACTGCAACCACTGATTGAGGCCGAAACAGAAAAAGAAAATAGCCTGAACAATCATGATTAAGAAGAGTCCGTCAGGTGCTTCATCTAGAGGGATTTGAGAGATATTTACTGCCATTGCTAACCACGGCGTAATTCCAGCAAGTGTTCCAAACCAGAACGGCATCATTGTTGTTGAAGTGCGCCCTGGTGGGTTCATCTTCTCTTGTAGCCAACCAAAGAGAATCATCGCAATATTTGCACCGACAACTGCAACCAAAGCTGCAAGAGTCAAAATGCCCCAGTACATACTGATAATCGCAACCATGAGGGATGCACTGATTGAGTACTCTGCCCAGCGAAAGCGGTTGATTCCCTTTTTAAGATCGGTTTCGTATGTGTTTCGTGCAAATGTTGATGTAAGTAAATGATCTAAACCTGCTAATGCAAGGAATGCACCAATTACCCACCCAACTCGAACTTCAAAAAGGGTTGAAGTAACTAAACCCTCTGTTCCTGGGGGACCAGCAGGAAATGAACTAAGAACCTTAAGTGCGAAATCATTGGTAAGGAGCAACATGGCCACTGCCTGCCCAAAGTGGAGAATTGTTAGCGTCAGATTCCACTTGCGAACATTGGCTAATTTCTCAGTGGTAACTCCGGTGGCAATTACTGTATTGGTTGCTGACATGCGCTTCTCCTTATAGAGGAACATTTAGTGGGCACTATCTAAGCTCGATTTCATTCAAGTTTAACATTTAAGGCGATTTTTATAGGTTGTGACACTTACAGATAAAACCGAACAAAAAAACCGTGCTCACTTTGTTAGCCACTTCTTGCGCTCAGTTTCTGAGAATTTCTCAATGGCATAGCGAAGCATTGTCCTTGGCATCACAGAAACATTTTTCTCTAAGAATCTCCTTAATTCGATTGGATTACGTTTGCCCATTTCACGGAGCATCCAACCCGTGGCCTTGTGAATCAAATCTTCTTTATCGCGCAGTAATTCCTGAGCAATAACAACAGTTGGCTGTGGAATACCTTCCCGGATAAAAGCAAAGGTAAAGACAATCGCTACCCGTCTTTGCCATAAGGATTTACTGCCTGCAAGTTTAAGAAGCAATAAATTACTTGAACCTGATCCAATCAAATATTGGCCGATAATTGGTGCGCTTACATCAACTAGATCCCAATTGTTTACTCGCTCTGCCTTTACCTGCTTTAAGTAGAAATCGAATATCTTTTTATGGACTATCGATTCTGAAGATGACTTGAATTGAAGGGTCAGGATCACTAAACCGCAAAAGCGAACCTCATGAAACTTAGAGGCCATCAGCTTATCTATCTGTGGCAGAGTTAAATCTTTGTATTCATTGGCAATTCTTCTTATCTGCGGGACGGTAACGCCTAGGAAAACATCGCCATATCCATATTCACCCTTTGATGTCTTAAAAAATCTTTGCGAGTGCCTGGCTTGATTTGGGGTTGCCAAGCTTTGGATTGCTTTTGTAACTCTAGCTGCAGACATAAGAAAACTTTACATTAAACAGTTCAACTGGCTCTAGATATCTGGGGGCGCAGATGCACCCCCAGACTCCCTAGGTTTAGCGTTTAAAAGCTGCTAAATGATTAATCGAACCTGCCTTTAAGTAATTAACAACAAATTGAATATCTTCTTGTGTAATTAAGGCTTCCATCGCTGTTAAGTCAGCAATATCTTTTTCTTCAATAATGATGCCAACCTGGATTGCATCAAGGGCAGATAGCTGACCCTTAGCGATCAAAGTCTTATAGAGAGCACTTAGTTCTGTATTGAAAAAGACACCAGGCTTGCGATTTAGAGATAGACTTCAAAAGTGTCTAAGCGATTTAAAGAGGATCAACTCGCTCTCCTCACGGGGATCGGATTAGGCCTAACCCTTGCAATTCAAATCACAACTTTAACCACTTCAGATTTTGGGGACATTTATTCTCAGATAATTACTGCTTCTAGGTTCTTTGCATTAACCGGTTCATATCTTTCAATCATTGGCTTATTACTTATTGCCAGAATTTCTTGGATTGAAAATGTTTTAGGTCATGATCGATTAGTTACTTGGCATCGCAAAGCCATGCCCTATGCCCTTTACTTTATAACCTTGCATGTTTTACTGGTTGCACTTGGATACGCAGGTCTTGACCAGGTAAGAATTGGTAGCGAATTTTGGACAATGATCTCGACTTATCCTTGGATGCTCCCAGCTACTTTGGGCTTTGTACTTCTACTCATTGCCGGAATATCTTCATATCGCATTTTTCGCCACAGCATCAGTTATGAAACTTGGTGGGTAATCCATCTATACACATATCTTGGTGTGGCACTTTCCTTTATGCATCAAATTCTTACAGGCGCAATGTTCATTACGCACCCACTGGCTAGGTATTACTGGATTGCACTTTATTCGATGGTAGTAGTGGCAATTGTGTACTGGCGAATATTGCTTCCAATCGTTAAGAGTATTCGCCATCAACTTAAAGTTGAGAAAGTTGTCGTCGAAGGGCCGGGGGTTGTTTCCATTTACATTAAGGGAAAGGACCTATACGCGTTAAATGCCCAAGGCGGACAGTTTTTCTCTTGGCGCTTCATGCGCAAAGATCTTTGGTTTCAGTCACACCCCTATTCACTCTCTGCATCACCCACAAATGATTCACTTCGGATAACCGTAAAGGCGTTAGGAGATTCTTCTTCTGCCTTAGCAAGCCTTGTGACCGGGACTCGAGTTTTTGTTGAAGGTCCATATGGAATCTTTAAAGCTAGCTCTGCTCGTCGCGGACGACAAATAGTATTAATTGGTGGCGGTGTAGGAATCACACCGCTACGAGCAATAATGGAGGAGTTCCCAAACAATACGACAATTGATGTTTTATATCGCGGCTCATCAGAATCTGAATTAGTTTTACGGAAAGAGTTAGACGAGATTTCTGAAAAAGTCGGCGCAAAAGTCCACTATTTGATTGGTTCACGATCTGTTCACACCATGTCTTATGACTACCTTAAGAAACTTGTACCAAACTTCCAAGATGCCGAAGTTTTTATCTGTGGTCCTGAAAGTTTAGTTTCTACAGTTAAAGCGGCTGCTAAAAAAGCTGGTATTCCAAAGAATAGATTCCATGACGAGGCATTTGCATTTCATGGTTAAAAATGGGGAGTGGTAAATGTTTCGTAGAGCGGTGATTTTACTAACTGGCACAGCAGCAGCTGTTGCTAGCGTTTTGGCATACCACCCTCCACAATTAAGTCCTGTTGCATCCAACTCATTACCTATTCCAGAATCTCAAGCTCCAGCCAATCCAAATCAATCTGCACCAACAACCTCAATGCCAACGACTGGTTCTAGTACTGGTGGAAATACAGCGCCCACTCCAACAGCACCAACACAAAGCGAAACGATCTCTGGTGTGTTTACGGGTAACGTGACGCAAACTAAATGGGGACCAGTTCAGGTCGAAATTACAGTTAAAAATGGAAGCATTACCGCCGCTAGCGCTTTACAGTTTCCAGATGGTGATCAACGATCGCTTTCAATCTCCCAACAAGCTATTCCATTTCTAATCGAACAAACACTTGGAGTAGTCAGCGCCTCTCAAGTTCAAGGGGTAACGCAAGCAACATACACATCTAATGGTTGGCGAACCTCACTTGGTTCGGCTCTAAAGAAAGCGGGAATCTAAATGAAGCGAATATTGATTTTGGTTTTGCCACTAGTTTTATTTGCCGGATTCTTAACAATAAAACCGCCTGCAATCGGCGCAGATGCCACACCAACAGGGGTTACATCGCCTGATTCAATTCAGAGCCCAACAAATTCAGATCAATCACAATCACCCAATACCAGTAAGCCGCCTGTTCCGACCGTCAAACCAAGTATTTTGGGCGGCAGCGATGATGACGATGATGATGATGACGATGATGATGATGATGACGACGACGATGAGAAACCGAGTTACGGCGGCCATGATGATGATGACTATGACGATTAAGTTTCTTAGTCGCAACTAATCAGATATGGCAAATGTCCACAGTGAAGAAGTATGGTCAACAGTTGTTACTATCGAATCAGATTTAGAGGATTTTTCTTACCAGAGGCAAATTGATCTTCTCCACAAAGTTGATCAAATTTTCTCAACATTTATCCCTAATTCGCAGGTAAGCAAGATTCGATCAGGGCAAATGCAAATCAGCCAGGCAGATCCGTTACTGCAAGAAGTTTGGCAAGGTTGCCTTCTTGCTAGAGAGATTACTGACGGAGCATTTGATCCTTGGTCTGTTGATGGGGGATTCGATCCCTCTGGATATGTTAAAGGTTGGGCAGCAGATCAAATCTGTAATCAACTACAAGCTGCAGGAGCAAAACACATCCAAGTAAATGCAGGTGGTGACATCGCATTACGTGGTGGCTCTTCAAAGAGTTCACCGTGGCAGATAGGTGTTGCGCATCCAGAAAAAACAGATTTGGTTTCAAAAATTTATGAAATCTACGATGGTGCAATTGCAACAAGTGGAACATATGAGCGAGGCAATCACATTATCGATCCACAAACAAAAACAATTGCAGTGGGGGCAAGATCTACCACAGTAGTTGGCGAAAATGCAGGTTTAGTAGATGCACTTGCAACAGCTTTAATAGTTGCAGGTCGAGATGGGGCTAGTTGGTTTGCAAAGCCTGAGCTAGTCAATTACTCCTGCTGGGTAGTAGATCGCCATGAAGATAAGCTCTGGGAGATTTCTCGGATCTAGGAACGCATTTCCCCTAGGCCTGAGAGGGGAAATTCTCAGTCACAACTAGGCAGACACGCTAGGTGTTTATCCTTCGCATAATGACGCTTCCCATAGGCTCTTGGAATGAGCGAATTAGATTTCCTTATCGTAGGTGCTCAAAAATCTGGCTCGACAAGTTTGCGAGCTTTTCTTGGTGAACAAGAAAAAGATATATTTATTTTAAATCGCGAACTTCATTTTTGGAATAGAAAAGGTCAGTATCAAGATGGAGCAGGGCTTAGCACATACCTTGAAAATTTTGCAGAAGCTAAGCCGAATCAAATCAAGGGTGAAAAATCACCCAGTTACCTTCTCAGCCAAGAGGCACCTGAGCGCATTCACAAACATTTTCCTGAAGTAAAAATTATTGCAATCTTAAGAAATCCAATTGATCGAGCGTATTCAGCCTATTGGCATGGACGACGCGTGGGTGCAATCGAGACTTCTACTACTTTTGGGGGAGCGGTTCGAAACTATAAAGTAAATCAAGGTAAACCCTATGGAGATATGGTTACCGCTGGCTTTTATTCCGAGCAAATTGCGCGCTACCTTAATTTTTTTCCACTTAAACAACTTCATGTCATAAGTTTTGAATCGACTTTGACGCAAAGCAGCGATGAGCTCCATGGTGTGCTTAAATTTCTACTTCCAAATTCTGCGATTGCTAACGAAGAGAGCCAATTAGCATTTCCAAAGCGCAACGTTGCGCGAGCAAGCAGATTTCCAAAGTTAAATGAAGCAATATTTAAGAGCAAATTACTTAGCTACTCAACGAAATCAAGAATCTCAAAGAAATCACTAGTAGACCTGAAAGTTCCAGAAATGTTAGAAGATGATAGAAAATTCCTTCAAGATATCTATGCAGGAGAAAACCAGTCGTTGCAGTCAATCCTGGGTAAAAACTTTGCTTGGGATATCTAGCTAAAACATTAAATTATTGGAACTCGATACTGACGTTTGCCTGATTCCAATACATAACTGTCGTACAGCTTTCGTGCAGTTTGATTTGTTTCATCGGTATTCCAATAGACTCGTGAGCAACCATGCTTTTTAGCCTCACTTATGACCGCATCAATCAAGGCTCGACCTGTTCCCTGTCCACGAATTGTTTCATCAACGAATAAGTCCTCCAACAGGCACTGCCCATTTTCTGACCACGTTGAATTTTGAAAGTTAAAAGTTGTCATACCTATAATCTGACCATCACGTTCGGCTAGTAGACAGTAAAGATTAAAGTTGGGATCAAGTAATCGTTTCCACGTAATTTCAGTCTTTTCGGCTGAAAACTCCGTTTTGTAGAAAGTTAGATATCCCTTCCAAAGTTCGAGCCAACGCACCTTGTCATTTATCTCAAGAGGTCGAATAGAAAGGTTCATGTATCAAGGCTACCAAATGTGAACTCTTTGCCTAAGTTCTCTCAATCCCCGTATTTTGAGTGGGAAACACATTTATTTTTGGGCAGTAGAATCAGCGCATGCAGACAAAAGCTGAATTCTGGTTTGATCCAATGTGCCCATGGGCCTTCATTACTTCTAGATGGATCTTAGAAGTTGAGAAAGTTCGCGATATTGAAATTTCTTGGAACATTTTCAGTTTGCCACACTTGAACAAAGATCGCGAGATGCCTGAAAGATACAAGGTTATTTTTGCTAACTCTTGGTTCTGCGCCCGCGTGATAAAAGCCGTGGAAAATGAGCATGGAAAAGAGAAAATCTTGCCTCTCTACACAGCGATCAGTTCTCGCATTCATGTTCTAAAAGAGGAAGTTTCAAAAGATCTACTCAGTGACAGCCTTAAAGAGATAGGCCTGGATCCAAAGTATGTTCTTGCGATGGATAACTCTGATTGGGACAAAGAAATTATTGAAAGCCATGAGCGTGGAATTAATCTTGTTGGTGATGATGTAGGAACACCGATTATTGCAATCAACGGAGTTGGATTCTTTGGCCCTGTTATTTCTCCTGCACCAAAGGGTGAAGAGGCAGGAAAACTATGGGATGGCATTGTTCTTTCGGCTTCTTATCCCGGTTTTTTTGAACTTAAGCGTTCACGAACTGTCGGTCCAATTTTCGAATAGCTTCACGGCTAGTAAGAACACTTCCACCGAGCACATTGATCTCTACACGGGTAACCTTGTGTAGGTTGAATTACATGAGGAGCATTTAGTTTGTCTAAAGCAGATATCAGAACAGCGCTACTGGCATATGGCGCAATTGGCGACGAACACAACGCTGCCTTGCTTGCAACTAAGGGCATGGTGCTTTCAGCAGTTTGTGACACCAATCCGGAGCGCGTTAAGGCAGCTCTGAAAATGGCACCAAATGCCAGAGGTTTTGATGATGCACACATAATGCTTGACTCTGGAGATATAGATCTCGTGGTTGTATCAACACCACCGAACACACATTTTTATTGGGCCAAACAAGCTTTAACTCGTGGAATAAATGTAGTTCTAGAAAAACCGATGGCTCTGACAACCGAAGAGTGCGATGAGTTGATGGCCATCGCTGATGCATCAAGGCTTTTGCTCGTTGTCTATCAAAACCGTCGCTTTGATGCAGACTTTGTCACAATTAAATCTTTGATTGATTCCGGTGAAATCGGTGAAGTCTTTCATTATGAAAGTTTTGTAGGTGGATATTCCAAGCCTTGTTCATTCTGGCACTCTGATGTTGCAGTTTCAGGAGGAGCAATATTTGACTGGGGTAGCCACTTTATTGATCAGATATTGGCTGTCATTTCATCACCACTTCAATATGTTTCTGGTCTTAATCAAAAGCGAGTGTGGGATCACATAACAAATGCAGACCATGCACAAGTAACACTTACATTTACAGATGGAGTTCAGGCCATCTTTACAAACTCCGATCTGGCTGCGGCTCGAAAGCCTAAATACTTTATCCTCGGCACAAAGGCTTCGATAGTGGGGGAGTGGGATTTAAGCGCTGGAAATTCAGTGGCCGACCTTCCAGCGAAGATCTCAATTCACCGAGCAGATGGCAGAGTTGAATCCGTTCCACTTAAATCTTTAAAACCATATGCTTTTCATGAATCACTAGTTGCAAGAATTAATGAAGATAAAACTATGTCAGTGACATCCACACAATCTCGAGATGTTGTTGCAATTATGCAGGCTGCGGAGGAATCTGCGTCAAAGAATGGTTTGCCAGTTGTTCCGAATCTCCTTAGATCATGAGTATCCGTTGGGGATTTCTTGGCGCGGGGTACATTGCAACAAATGCATTAGCCCCTGCTGTTCATGCTGCAAAGAGTGCAACCTTGCAGGCAGTTGCTAGTAGAGATGTAATTCGATCTCAATCTTTAGAACCAGTCAGAGTACATTCAACTTATCAAGATTTATTAGATGATCCAGAGATTGATGCTGTCTATATTTCCCTAGCAAATCATCAGCACTGTGAATGGAGCATTAAAGCTCTTCAAGCAGGTAAACATGTTCTTTGCGAAAAGCCAATTGCAATGGATGCAAATGAAGCCAGATTGATGGCCACAGCTGCAAAAGAAAATAATCGCATGCTGGTTGAGGCTGTATGGACGCGTTGGCATCCACGTTTTATTCGCATGGTTGAGCTTGTACAAAGCGGTGCAATTGGTGAGATTAAAGCAATTAACGCATCATTTACTTTTCCAGGTTCCCTAGAAGGAAATTACCGACTGTTACCAGAGATGGGCGGCGGAAGTTTGTTTGACGTTGGACCATATCCTCTTCATGCATGGTCTGCGCTCACGCGGGGTAAACTCAGCATAACAATTAATTCTGTAGAGCGAAATATGAGTTCGACTGGTGTAGATATGACAACTCGAATTGATGCAACATTAAATGGGTCCATCACCGTCAATGCCTTAACATCATTTGAACGAGAAGAAGAACAAGAATTGTTAGTTTCTGGCTCACTTTCATCAATTGAAAATATTGGCAATGATGCATTTACCTCATTTAAAAATCCGAGCGTTTTAAAAGTTGGAGAGTCATTAGAAAACTTTGCCCCTGTTGATCCGTATCAATTAATGGTGGAAAACTTTGGAGCACGAATAAAAGGTGAGACAAGTTGGATACTTCCAATAGAAGAATCAATCCGGGTGATGGAGATTCTGGATCAGATTGCGGCCACCCGCAGTGGGTCAAATCCCTCATAAAACCGGCTACCAACCCTTGAATTGAGCGTGTTTCTGGGTTTCTTCATGCCTCGTTAACCTTCTGTTCACTTTTCCTCTGCTTTACATTAGAGGTAGGCGTGCATGATCACCCAGTGAGCATTATTGAAAATCCTAGCCGGAGTGAGGCACCCAATCCTCGTGAAATTACTACCGAGCCGCGATTTTCAGATCGCGTCTTTCGAGCAGTTGTTAGTTCAGGCGGCTTTATTTCACTTTTTCTACTTGGCTTAATTTCTTTTTTTCTTCTCTTTAACGGCCTCAGTATTTTTCGATCTGAGGGATTGAGTTTCGTCACCACTTTTGAGTGGGTTGCAGAAAGTGTTGGAGATGGAACCGAAGCTTCCTTTGGAATTGGCGCGATGCTCTATGGCACATTGGTGACTGGTTTTATTGGATTATTGTTTGGATTCCCACTTGCATTAGGTGCTGCGCTGTTTCTTTCTTACTATGCACCTGAGTGGTTAAAAAAGCCAATGGTTTTAGTCGTAGATGTTATGGCAGCTATTCCATCTATTGTCTTTGGACTTTGGGGATTCTTTGTACTCATGCCCCAAGCAGTAGAGTGGGCTCGTCTGATAAATAAGTATTTTGGTTTCATCCCAATTTTCTCAATGCCAGGGGATTTTTACACACGTTCACCATTTATTGCAGGCCTTGTGCTTGCAATTATGATTATTCCCATCATTACATCCATCTCACGTGAAGTCTTTGCTCAAACTCCACTCGATCGAATCCAAGCTGCATATGCCCTGGGTGCAACCAGATGGTCGATGATTCGCGCAGTTGTCATTCCTTATGGAAGAGGAGGAGTGATCGGTGGTGCCATGCTTGGGCTTGGCCGTGCGATCGGTGAAACAGTCGCTGTTTATACAGTACTCAATCTTGTCTATGACATTTTTCCACAGGTCCTGGTAAGTGCGGGTGGATCGGTTGCCTCTTTAATCGTCAACAAATTTAGTGAAGCAGGCGAACAAGAGTTAAAGGCGCTAATGGCAGCTGGGTTCGTTCTCTTCATTGTCACACTTGTGGTTAATTTTCTCGCTAATGCGATAATCAATAGAACGGCGCGACAGGGATGAGCACTGTGACTGATAACAAGCCGCAGGAGCCGATAGTTCCGAATAAATCCTCTGTGCCTAAGCCAATTAAACCCTGGAAGGCTACGCCAAAGCAGTTGCTGCCAGATTTTTTCGGCGCACTTGGTGCGGTAGTTCTCACTCTAGCAGTGATTGCATTTTCACCGATGGCTGGCATGCTAGGTTATATTTTGACTTTCATAGTTATTTCAATCATTACTGCTGCATCCATCAGTTGGATTCGCCAGGATCGTAAAGCCGCAGCTAATTCGGTCTCAACTCTGGTTATTTATTTCCTTGCAGCATTTGTATTGCTTCCTGTGGTTTCCGTAATCTTTGAAATAATTCGAAAAGGTGCACCCGGACTCTCCTTTGGAATTTTTTCTGGTGACATGTCAGTCACTGCACCTGATGCTCCGCTAAATGAGGGTGGTCTTCTTCATGCATTAGTTGGCTCTTTTTATGTTGTAGCGCTAGCAACAATTGTAAGTATTCCAATCGGTATTTTAACCGCCCTCTATCTAACGGAAGTTAAAGGCAAGGCTGCTGGAACAGTTCGATTCTTTGTGCAAGCAATGAGCGGTGTTCCATCCATTGTTGCAGGTCTTTTTATCTATGCCGTATGGATGATTACACTAGGTGGAACGTACACAACTGCTGCTGGTGCTTTAGCCTTAGCAATCTTGATGATTCCAACTGTCGCTCGTACCGCCGAAGAAGTTTTAAAGTTAATCCCAACTGATTTACGTGAGGCAGGGTTAGCACTTGGCGCAACACAGTGGAAAACCGTTGCACTTGTCGTTATTCCAGCAGCCCGAAGTGGGCTCATTACTGCTGTTATTTTAGGTACCTCGCGAGTTGCAGGAGAGACTGCTCCATTATTATTGACTATTGGTGGCAACGATGCGATGAACTGGAATCCATTTAGTGGAAATAATGCAGCGCTTCCATTTTATGTTTGGAAAAACTTTGGGGCAGGATCTGAATTCTCATCCGCTCGCGCTTGGACAGGTATTTTTGTTCTGATGGTTGTAGTCATGGTCTTTTTCACAATTGCACGTGTTTTAGGGAACAAAAAAGGGTAACCGGGTATGGAGAACGAGGGAGATAGAGAAATGTCAGAAACTAAAACCAACTCATTGGCATCGATTGCTGCAGCTAGAAAGCCTGGTACTACTGCCATGGGTGTTGGGCTCGAGGCCCGCAGTATTCATGCATGGTTTGGTCAAAAGCATGTTCTCTCGGACATCTCCCTTGATTTTTATGCTGGCACTGTAACCGCGCTCATCGGTCCGTCTGGCTGCGGCAAGTCAACCTTTATTCGTATTCTCAATCGTATGCATGAATTTATTCCAACAGCTGCAATGGCTGGTGAAGTGCTTCTGGATGGCAAAGATGTCTATCGCTCTGGTGTGGATGTTACAAAGATTCGATTAGGAATTGGAATGGTATTTCAAAAACCAAATCCATTCCCTTCTATGACAATTAAAGAAAATGTTCTCTCGGGACTCAAATTAGCGCAAATAAAGATAGACAAGTCCGATGAACTATTGGAAGACTGCTTAGTACGAGCTGGATTATGGAGTGAAGTCAAAGATCGCCTAAATCAATACGGTGGAACTTTATCTGGAGGCCAGCAACAGCGCCTTTGTATCGCTCGCTCACTTGCAGTCAAACCACAAGTTCTTCTCATGGATGAGCCCTGCTCTGCTCTAGATCCAGGATCTACACTTCGAATTGAAGAGACAATTCGTGATCTTTCAAAGACGATGACTATTGTTATTGTGACTCATAATATGCAGCAAGCAGCCCGTGTATCTGACTACACCGGCTTTTTCCTCTCAGATGGAGGTCCGGGCGAGTTAGTTGAGGCTGCTCCTACCTCACACATTTTTAGCAACCCTAAAGACAAGCGAACCGAAGATTACGTAACCGGCCGCTTCGGCTAAATCTGTTCACCTAAAGTTTGCTTTACCGTTGGCCATCGTTGGCTTGTAGTTTCACGCCTGTTTGGCCTAGAACAATAGATTTCCTTCAAACGTCTAAGCAAGACGTCGTCTAAATGGGGGAAAAATGAAATCACGTTTAAGTATTGCAGTCTCACTGCTTACTGTTTCTGCACTAATTTTAGGAACATCACCAGCCTCTGCAGCTGGAACAATTAATGGAAGCGGTGCATCATTTGCGGATCCACTTATTGCAGCATGTAAAGGTGACTTTACTACGGCAAATACAGGATCGATTGTTAACTACAGCGGTTTAGGATCTACTCGCGGTCAGACAGACTTTAAAGCAAATCTTGTAGATTTCGCTGGGTCGGATGCTCCATATTCATCAGGTGAGCCAACTAACATCATCTACGCTCCAATCTTTGCAGCACCAATTTCAGTTATGTATAACGTTAAGGGAATCAAAGGTGGTCTATACCTTTCCCCTGCCACTATCGCAAAGATTTTCAGTGGTCAGATTACCGTTTGGAACGACGATGCAATTGAAAAAGACAACAAAAGAACAGTAAAAACTCCTGTTTTTGCAACAAAAAAGGTTACAACTACTGTTAAAGGTAAGAAAGTAACAAAGACTGTTCCTGTACTAGATTCAAAGGGAAATCCAAAAATTCTCAGTACTAAAACTACGGTGATTGATAATGATCTACCGCAGACACCAATTACAGTCTGGTACCGCACAGATGGTTCTGGAACAAGTGAAAACTTTGGAATATTCCTTAACAAAACAGCACCATCAATCTGGACTAACGTAGGTAACCGTACATTTACAAGTGGTACCCCACGTTCAGTTGCTGGTCAGTTTAACTTCCAGGGAGCATCAGGTTCATCACTTGTAGCTGCAGGTGTTGCTGGCGCAGATGGTTCGATTGGTTATGGAGAACTTAGCTATGCACTATCTAACAACTTGGGTTCAGCATTTGTTCAAAACGCAAATGGTGAATTCGTTGATCCATCTGCAGCTGGAACATCAGCATTCCTAGGTGGAGGAACAATTAATGCCAATGGAACGTTGACAGCAGATTTCGTAAAGAAGATCAAAGGCGCCTACCCTCTTGGAACGGCGTCATACGGTCTTGCATATCCTGCTGCGTCAAACAAGGATGCAGCCAAGCAAGCAAATGTTGCTGCATGGTTTACATATGTTCTAGAGCAGTGCCCAACGAAGTATCCTGAGAAGGGCTTCGCAAAGATCACAGGTCCTATGTATGACAAAGCAAAGGCTCAGATTGCACTGATTAAGTAATTTCCACCAAAAAAACATAGCCGCAAGGGCCGGACTTAACAGTCTGGCCCTTGTGGCTTTTTAAGTTAAGTTACTTTAATTTACGTTGTGCGATAGCTGCATCCCACTGCTCACGAAGTGGGTGTTCAGAGGGACCAGACTCAGTGATGATCCGCATCAATCTAGCCATGAACTCATCGCGCTTTAAATCCAAACTCTGTTTTTCAGCCTCAGTTGGAGTAAATCCATCCAGTTGGCCAGCTTTTAATTCACCGCTTCGAATGAGCAACATCTCCAACGCACGAAGACGTGTAGTTGTGACGTGAAGGTCCATACCTAGCTCTAGAACTAAATCAAATAGTTTTGAAATCTGTGGGTTCTCAAAAAAATCAAATTCAGTACTCATTTATGCCACCTTCGTTGCTTGCAATACGCACCAAGGGAAATGCCAGTCAGATCTTGTTGGCCAACCTTGAGGGCGAAGTCCTTCCGCACGTTCATCAAAGGCAACCCATTTCACATCCGTTAACCCCAGTTTTTTGCAGACTTCAATCATGTCAGTTGCAAAGAGAGCGCGAAAATATGGCTCATTATTTCTCTCTGCATGTTCATATACTGTTGCATCGCGAACAGGATCACCTGTTGGTTGAAACTCTAGAAAGCGGATAACTCCACCTGGCTTTAGCAATCTCGTCGCTTCTTGAACTGTCTCCACAATTGCTTCAGCTGGCATTTCGTGCAAGATCATTGTTCCCGTAACTAAATCAACTGAAGCGTCAGGTAATCCAACTTTCCTGCCATCTTGTTGTTTAAATTGAATAGATACACCGTCTGCTACAGCCTCGGCATGAGCTAACTTCAATCCTGGCGCTGCCAAATCAACGCCAATTACCTCAGCATCGGGGTAGCGAGAAACTAATGGTCTTGTGCTCTTTCCAAATCCACAGGCGATATCAACTACTCGTGGCTTTGCAGGCAGATCTGGTAGGGCAGTTTGCGCAAACAACTTATGGAATTTATATCCATCGTTATCTCGCAACATAACAATGCGCGCACCAAATTGATAGACATATCCAGAGAGGTCATTGGAGTAAAAACTTCCTGGCTGCATATGAATATCTGTCTCTGTGTAGTAGTGCGGAAGTTCAAGAGCAGGGTCAAGCTCTAAACCTGCCGTGCTTTTATTAGGCGCAGAATTTAGCTGACCTAGTAACTCATCACTACATCTAAAGACAACATCACTTCCTAATCTCCACATCATTTTTTGTCCGATGCGCTCTAAGTGACTAAACCAGGGGTAAAGAGCCATGCTCTTTAGAACGATCTCGCCCTCTTGAGGGGTGCTTATCTTCTTGCCAGAGTTATTAAACTCATCGATAAATGCGGGGTAGACGGTATCTGCCCATCTTTTGCGCAGAGAGAGTATGAAATCCGCACTTGCTCGCTCGTCAAGAGTCAACATCTCTTCTATGTCACGCATATGAACCTCCTATTTCGACCATCACTTTTCCTTTAACACGCCTTATTTTGAAGTTGGTCGAGATTGATATTGACCAGTTGGTGCGCCAATCACATTGCCATTACCAAATATCTTTTTACCGCGAAGCCAAGTGTCGGTCACTTTTGCATTTATTGTGAAACCTTCAAATGGGGTGTATTCCTGCTCGGACAGTGACTCATCTGCTTTAACAACGTAGGAAGCGTTTGGATCTACCAAAGCAATATCTGCGTCAAAACCAACAGCAATTGCACCTTTGTTGTTTAGACCAAAGCGCTGGGCAGAGTTCCAGGCAGTTAACTGGGCAATCTTTTGATAGCTCAGCTTTCTTACCTTAGTTTCACTGACAAGTCCTGCCAGTAAGTACTCTGCGCCGCCAAAGCCTGATTTGGCTACGAAAACATCTTCCTTTGGAGTACCAAACTTTGTCTCTTCTCGACAGCATGCATGATCACTTGCGACCCAGTCGATATTGCCCGCAAGTAAATGCTCCCAAAGGGCTTCAACATCTTCTCGTGGACGAAGCGGTGGATTTACCTTGCCACCAATTCCCTTTGAGTTCTTAATGTCTGCAAGTAAGTGTCCGATGGTGACTTCACGACGGAAGTTAACATGAGGGAAAGCCAAGGTCATCTTCATCGCAGCATCAATAGCCTTAAATGATGTCAGGTGCAGCAAATTGATATTTGGCAACTCTGTTTCGTGCGCCAAGTATGAAGCAATAGTGATTGCAAGACCTTCTGAGTGTGGTGGTCGGGAAAGGTGGTAAGCCTCAAGATCTTTTGGACGACCTGATTCTTCCACCATTTTTGTGTAGGCAGTCATAATCTCTGCTGTTTCACAGTGCAGTGAAAGTGAGATGCTGTCTGCAACCTTTGGCATCTCTTTTCGAGCCTTTTGAATCGCTCTCATTACAAATTCAAAATGTGCAACGTCGTAGCGTTCACCTTCTGGAATCATCAAAAATTCGTTTTGAGAAGTTGAACGGCCATGTAATCCATAGCTACCGTAGAACATAAATATTTTGAAAGAGTTAACACCAAATTTACTGATTAACTCAGGAATCTCACCGATGTGCTCTGTTGTCAGTGGTGCAAGGTGGAATGCGTAATCTACATAGGCCTTACCAGAAGCCTTTTCTAAAACCTCTGGGTAAAAATCTTTATATGGCCCACCCTTATTTAAATAATATTGACCAGTACGCATGTATGAAATGGCTGTTGTTACCCCACCTTGGGCGCAGGCCTTACTCTCAGAGGCTGTATCGATATCAAGCGGGTTATAGATACCCCAATGTTGATGAGCATCAACTACTCCAGGGAAGGCAAGCTTTCCACCAGCATCAACTGTTTCTGTTGCTTGCGATGAATCAAGGTTGGCTTCTAACTTTGCGATCTTGCCATCTTTAATGGCGATATCAACTGCTAAGGGCTTCTCTTGATCGTGCAAGACAACCAGAGAATTCTTGATAATCAGATCGTATGAAGCCATTGCTAAATCTCCCTTAAGAATATTTTGAGGTGGATAGGTGCGAAAGTTTAAGACAAGGTTACAAGGGTTACAAGAGGCAAATGGCTAAAAAAGAATCACAGACCAGTTCAGCTTTATAACTTTTTGGAGTCTTTTTAAACCCGCTCAAGTAGTGAAGCCAAATCTGCCAGCGAGGTTTTATTTTCGGCAAAGTTAAAGATCGTGTGTGCAACCTCACGCGCTTGATCTGGATTGAGGCTGGCTCTCACATTCGATTCAAACTTTAAAGCAAGCTCATCATCTGTCAGGGGATTTTGAGGACCACCCCGGTTTACCAAGACTTTTTCGGTCTTGCTTGTTCCATCTTTTAAGTGTGCAGTTAAAACCGCTGGAAATTGAAATGGAAATATTGCATCGCACTCTTCGCTGGCATTTACGTTGACTTTAGCTGCGAGTGCAAGAATCTGAGGATCATGAGCCGATTCATCTTCAAAGTCTTCATGAAACAGACCCAAACCATTGTCGCGATAGAAGGCGGCAGCAACTGTAAAGGGCCCACTAAATGCAGCGTGATAACCAGACTCAGGTTTAATTTTTGACTCTCTTGGTTCTGCAATTGTTCGTAGAACCGGTGAAGGAACACCAAGATCAATACTTACGATTTGCTCAGGTGTAACACCTTTTGCTTTTAATGTTCGTGCAGCATCGATTCCTGTATGTGTGAAGTGATTACATGGATAAGGCTTAAAGAATAGATCTGGCAGCACCCACGTTGAACCCAATCCATCAGTTATCTCTTCAAGATTTACTTGGTCTCCACAATAGGCCTGCATAAATCCAAAACGACCTTCAATCACAGTTGGAGGGCCAGTAAGTCCTGATTGCGCAAGTTCGGCAGCAACAACTCCACCATGTGCAGCCCAACCGCAATGCATTCTCTTAACTGTTCCACCTGTGCGGTTGGCTTCAAGTAATCCGGCACCCATGCTTGCTGAAATTCCAATAGCAGAAGTGATCTCATCTGCAGTTAACTTCATAAGCATGCCTGCAGCTACAGCCGAACCTAACGTGCCGCAGATTGATGTTGCATGGAAGCCGCGTTCAAAAAATACAGAGTTACCAAGTTTTCGATCAAAACCTGCCATACCTAATCGGCATGTAACTTCTATTCCAAAAGTAATTGCATCTAGAACTTCTGTTGGCTTTGAACCAAGTTTTGAACCAACGGCAAGTGCTGCGGGTACAACTGAAGCACTGGGATGTAAAACTGAAGGCAAATGAGTGTCATCAAAATCCATCGCATGTGCCAATGTCCCGTTTAATAATGCAGCTGCAGAGGCGGGCAACTTAGCTGCACCAATTGCAAAGGAATCTGCTGGACCAGCCCAGGACTTAACAATCTTATTGACTACCTGTGTTGCAGGTTGATTTGTAGCTGCAATTGAATTACCAATCACATCCAAAATACGACGAGAGGCTTCTCGCCTAAGTTCTTGAGATAGTCCATCTTGTGTAATTTGAAAAGCAACTCTTCCAAGCTGTTGTGCAATTGTTTCCATTAAATAACAGCCAATGGGCGAACTGGAGATCCTGTTCCGCCAACAATCTTTAGTGGAGCAAGAATAAACATAAATTCGCTGATATTTTTCTCATTAGCTACCTCTAAGTTCATGTGTTCGATGATGTGAATCCCAGCCTCAACTAGAAGTATGCGGTGCACGGGAAGAACTGCATGTCCTTTGCCTGGTGCTATGTGCTCATATGCAGTTGTGTCACAACCTGTAACAACAATCTTCTTATCGGCTAACCATTTTCCTGCACTTGCATCGACTCCAGGAACGCCGGAATCATGACCAATGTAAGCCTTTGCATCTGTGCCAAAATGTTTTCCCCAACCGGTTCTAATTAAAACGGCATCACCTGGCTTTGGTGTTTTACCAATTCGCGCACACTCAGCGTCAAGATCATCGGCCGTGATCGCATAGCCCCCTGGAAGAATTTCTACACCTTTGAGCGCTGCAATGTTGAGCATTAAGCCACGAGTGACAACAGGATGCATCTGATCTATTCCGTGTGAAATAAATTTTCCACCTTGAAAACAATCTGAAATTGGAACATTTCCATGCAGCATTCCATCTTGAGAAACATGCGCAAGGGCATCTACGTGCGTTCCCACGTGGCCACCGGTGACAATCATTTCATTTGCGGCAGATCCACCATCTGCTCTTACAGAATCACCATGTCTGCGAATATATGCAAGTCGAAACTCTGGGTGGTTAGGCGAAACTGGCATCCCTGCATACAGTGGTTGAGATAGATCAATAACCTCTACAGCTTCAGATAGCGCCTGAACGAGTGGACTTGTCATGTGAACTCCTATTTATTGAGAGATTGATAGAGATCTAACTGAAATTTAGCATAATGAATATTTGCTGGATCGATCATTTCGCCGTTTGGCAAGGCCATAACACTATTTCCAGATGCCTGCATTTGGTCATATAGGTCAAGAAATTCTTTAGCCTTTTCTGCCTCTACTTTTGTTGGCGTATAAATATCGTTAATTATTTCAATATGACTTGGATGAATAACTGAACGCCCAAAAAATCCAGTTGCTTTTGCCTCTAATGTTGATTTCTTTAAACCATCTAGATCCTTTGTGTTTGCAAAGACAGATTGTGATGGCTGCTTTAAACCAGCTGCTCTTGCCGCAACCAATATAGAAAGGCGCGAGAACGCTAGAGCCTCATCATTAGTTGCTCGCAGATCCGAGAGCAAGTCGGCCTCACCGAGTGATAACGCTGAAACTTTGGAGTCACTTGTTGCCAACTCAAATGCCTTAACTACACCTAAAGCAGATTCAATGAGTAAGTGAATTTGAGCACTGCACTTTTTTGAATCCAGGATCTCGGACGCTTTTTTTACTGTATCAACTGAAGATACTTTTGGAATTCTGATGCCCAGTAAATTTGGACCACTAATGCTCTCTAGGTCAGAGGCACCCCATGGGCCATTGAGATCATTGATACGAACCAAAAAGGGTTTTGTGGCTGGTTTGGATAAAAAATCAACCACAAAATTTCGTGCTTCCACTTTTTTGTCATGATGAACTGCATCTTCAAGGTCAATTACGATGCAATCTGCTTGTGAATTAAATGCTTTTTCTACTAACTCTGGCTTACTTGCCGGAACGTAGAGATAGCTTCTAAAGTACTGAGTTCCGGCCATACTAAATAATACCCTTTGCCTTTAAGTTTGCGATCTCTTCATCACCCAGGCCGCTCTTTTTCAGAATCTCTACCGTGTGTTTCCCTAGTTTTGGCCCTGAAGTTTTTATCTCTCCAGGTGTATCTGACAATCGGAAAAGTACGTTTTGAATCTTTATAGGACCAAGTTCTTCATCTTCAATTGTCTTAATTGTTTCAAGGGCGGCAAACTGTTCATCTTTAAAGATATCAGTGATGTCATAAATTGGTGCAACTGCAGCTTCGGCTAATTCAAACTCTCTGATGACTTCATCACGAGTGCGCTCTTTAATCCAACCACCAACAGCGTCATCTAATTCATCTGCATGCTTTGCACGCTCTGCACCACTTGCAAACCAAGGCTCATTTACTAACTCGGGTCTTCCAACAAGGTGCATCACACGCTCCGCAATTGCTTGTGCGCTAGTTGATATTGCAACCCATTTTCCATCTGAAGTTACGTAAGTATTACGAGGTGCATTGTTGCTGGATCTATTTCCTCGACGCTGTTGAATCTCACCTAATTGATCGTATGCAATTACTTGCGGCCCAAGAACTGTAAGAATTGGTTCAATGATTGCTAAATCAATCACCTGACCTTTACCTGTTATGTCGCGGGCATGTAGCGCCGTCATAATTGCAAAAGCGGCAGTAAGAGCCGAAATTCCATCTGCTAAACCAAATGGTGGAAGTGTTGGTGGACCATCTGGCGTTCCCGTAATTGATGCAAATCCACTCATTGCTTCAGCTAATGTTCCAAAGCCAGGGCGTTTTGCATACGGTCCGATCTGTCCAAAACCTGTTACACGCGCAAGCACCAACCGTGGATTAATCTTTACTAACTCTTCGTATCCAAGTTCCCACTTTTCTAATGTGCCTGGACGAAAGTTTTCAATAACGACATCAGCATCTTTGACAAGCTTCTTAAAAATTTCCTGACCCTCAGGTGATCCAAGATAGAGCGTGAGAGATTTCTTGTTTCTTGCAAGCATCTTCCACCAAAGCCCAACACCATTCTTACTTGAACCGTGAGTACGCACCGGATCACCATTTTTGGGATGTTCGATTTTGATTACTTCAGCACCAAAGTCGGCCAACATTGTTGCAGCCATAGGCCCAGCAAAGAGCGTTGCGATATCAATTACTTTGATGTCTTGAAGAGCTTGAACCATCTTATAAACTCCCTATTTGATTGAGATTAGGCAACGTCTAATACCCCAGATTCACACAAGTCATTCCACACCATTTGCTCTGTAATCAATCCATTTTCAATAACAAATACATCGACATATCTAATTCCTTCAAAAGGAGTTCCAGCTAAGTTTTCACCATACAAAGTCCCGATTGATGTCACGGTAGTTTGCCCGCCGTTAACTCCGACGAAGTAACGGTCTCTATGTTTACGGACCCACGAGTATCTACCTTTAGCGTTCGCAACCATATCTGCTTGCGAACTAAATCTTCTTCCGCCTGGAAATTCAATTTTACTTTGTGGGGCCATCATGGCTTGCATCTGTTCAATATTTCGATCTTCACCAAGCTGCAAAAACTTGTCGATCAATGCTGCTGCATCCATGCCATCCCCTTTTATTTCGCTTGCGCCGTAATCAATCTGAATTCATTACTACCAAAAAGAACTTAATCACCGCCTAGAGTACTCACTGCCAAATCTAAATCTAAAAACGCCCCTATGGCATGGCCCTCAAATGTGGCCTCGGCAACAGTTCTAGGTGAAAGTGCATCCCCAATCACGTGAATCCGACTAGATTCACCGATCGGAGCTTGTTGATAGAGGGCATCGTTTGCCTGGCGTGGTCCACAGTCAATTAAAGTCAACACGTGTGCAATCTGAGTTTGCTCACCGTTAAGTGAATTCTGAATGATTGCACTCTTGCCTTCCATCTTCACTTCACTAGCTAAATACATGGACACTCCTAGAGATTTAAGTCTCGGGATTAATGCCAATCTGGAGTACGTGGTTATCTGACTAAACAAAGATGGCGTTGGTGAGACCACATGCACTCTGAAGCCGTTCGATGCTAATTGCTCCGCAATCGATGCTGCAATCCAAGTTCCTTGTTCATCAACAATAATAATTTCTTCATTTGAAGTTGATTTTCTTTGGGCAAACTCTTTGATCGCAACATCTGCAGCGGTTACCAAAGCATCATCACCAAAATTTCTAACTACAAAATTTGCACCCGTAGCAACAATTACTGTGTCAAAGTCGTTTAGTATTTCAGATGAATCTGAAATGCGAGTATTAAGTTTTAACGTGATACCTGATTGCATAGTTTTTTCTGCAAGTTCTGCGATCAATAATCCAAAGCGCTGCCTTTTTGCCAGAGTTCTTGTTAGTAAGACCTGACCACCTAATGCAGGACCTGCTTCTACAAGGGTCACGCTGTGACCGGCATTGTGACTAGAAATCGCTGCACTCATTCCTGCAGGGCCGCCACCAACTACTAGGACTGACTTCTTGACCGGTTTAATTTTCCTAATCTCAATCCACTTCTTTTCTGCTCCAACTTCAGGATTAACGACACATGAAATTGGTAAGTTTTTTTCCACACGTCCAATACATTCTTGGTTGCAAGCAATACACGATCTGACTTCGCTATCTCTATTGGTTGCAAATTTATTCACAATCTCTGGATCTGCAATCTGTGGCCGAGCTAAACCGACCATGTCTGCCTCACCAGAATCGATGAGTTCACTCGCCTCTGAAACTGTGTCTAAACGACATACAGCTAGAAGAGGAATCTGCGGGAAAGCGTTTTTAAAAAGTGAAGCATGGCTTCGATAAGGTGCATGAGGAAAACTCATATCCGCTATCTGTGTAGCGATTGTAAAGGAGCCGTGATATGCAGAGTGGCTTACATGCAAAAATTTAAGATCAAATTGTTCATTTAACTTTGCAATTACTTCGAGCATCTGATCTGGACCTAATCCATCAGGCAAAAACTCATCGGCACTAAATCGCACTCCAACTGCCATCCCTGGTGCACGGAGATAAACTTCTTTAAGTACCTCTACAGCAAAGCGCATTCTGTTTTCTATGGATCCGCCATATCTATCGTCTCTGGAGTTACTGGCGGGGGATAGGAACTGTTGAATTAAATGCCCATGGCCCAAGTGAACTTCTAGTCCATCAAAGCCAGCAGATTTCATTCGAAGAGCAGATTTTCCAAATGCGCTCACCATAGTTGCAATATCTGCCTCACTCATTACGTGAGGAGTTTGTCCGCCTTTAGTCCAGGCAATTGCAGATGAAGACCAAGCAGATGTATGTGTTGCATCTCCATTTGCTTGACGACCTGCATGCATAATTTGGGCAAAGATTGCCGCTCCATTGTCATGAACAGCATCGGTTAGTTTTCGAAAACTTGGGATACATGAATCATCTGAAGAACCCAGAGTCGAGCTTCTACCGGCACTAGTTGGATGCACACGAATAGCTTCAGTAATTATTAGTCCAGTACCACCTGCTGCTCTCGCAGAAAGATATGCAGCGTTTCTTTCTGTAGGTAAGTTATTGATGCCAAAATTTGTTGTGTGTCCCGGCAAAAAGACTCGATTTTTGATTCTTACCCCGCCAATTTCAATGGGGGTCAGTACCTTAGACATCAGTTTTGGCTCCTAATTTTCCTTAAGTTTAACTTCTATGGTGATAGTCAGCAATAGCAAGTCAATCTGTGACATGACAATCCTCGATTAGGCAACCAATTACAGTAAATCGTGTGCTTGAATTAATGCATGGAAATTGAACTTGGGCCGCTGAGTGAGAGTCAGAGATATGCGTTACTGACACAGACGATAATTCCACGCCCGATTGCATGGGCATTGACCGATAACTCACTACCAGATGATGCTCGCTGGAATTTGGCCCCGTTCTCATTTTTTAATGGAATTGCTTCAGATCCACCGATGGTCATGTTTTCGGTAGGTAGCTGGGATGTATCTGGAAAAGCAAAAGACACTTTGGTTAATATTCGAAAAAACTCTTCATTTACGATTGGAATTGCAAATCAGCATCAAGTTAAGCAAGTTCAACAGAGTGCAATTTCACTAGAGCACGGAGTTAGTGAAGTTTCCCAGTTTGGTATCTCTGTAAGTTCCTGGGATTGGCCTACTCCACTAATTGATGGGTGCAGAATAAATTTTGCCTGCACGCTTTCTAAAGAAGTTAAAATTGAAGAAAGTAGTCAGATTTTGGTCTTTGCGAAAATCTCTAAAATTTGGGTTGCAGACGAGGCAGTAAGTAAAGATGAGAAAGATCGAATCGTGATCGACCCTGAAAAAATTGACCCTCTGCTGCGACTTGGTGCAGGTAAGTATGGAACCCTTGGCAGCGTAATGCCGATGCCGCAAGTGTAAGCACACCTTTTTCTTTACTTACCCTTGAATCATTCGAGCGATTTGAAGGTAAAGAGGAATACCAACGATTAAATTAAATGGGAATGTGACGCCAATACTAGAAACCAATGCAAGCGATGCTTTTGCCTCGGGCAATGCCACAGCTACAGCTGCAGGTGCGGCTATATAAGAGGCGCTCGCGCATAGGACTCCGAGTATGACTGTTCCACCCAGAGAAAGTCCCACGAAGTTGGCAACAAACATACCCAGCACCGCCATAAGAATCGGAAAGACGATTGCAAAAACACCCATTTGAAAACCAACGTGCTTGATCTCATTCCAATTTGTTCCTGCCAAATACCCAAGGTGTAATAAGAAAAGTGCAAGGAATCCACTTTGAAGATCGATGAAAAACGGAGTGACTGTTTGATAACCAGAATCCGTTGTTACGGCGCCAATCAAAAGACCACCAACAAGGAGAACTACAGTTTTTCCAGCAAGGACTTCTCTCATTGTTATGCTCCAGGCGACCTTTGTATCGCGATGTCTTGTTCCGAGATAGATACCCATGATGATTCCTGGTATCTCCATCAACGTTAAAAGCGCAGTTGCGTATCCTTCAACCCTTATTCCAGATCCTTCTAGGAAGAAAAGCGCTGCAGTAAAAGTGACTAAAGAGGTTGATCCGTAATGTGCAGCTATTGCACCTCGGTCAGATTCATTTAATTTTCTCACAAATACCAAAACGTAAAATGCCAGAAATGGAATCGTTGAGCCAAGAACTATGGTTGCAATCGATGGAGCAAGAAACGCGGAAAGGGTTACATCTTTAAGAGCGTGCCCACCTTTTAGGCCAATTCCAAAGAGCAGGAAGACCGAAATAAACTGGTAGACCGATTCTGGGATTCGCACATCGCTATTGAACCGAGAGGCAAAAAATCCAAGGGCAAACAATAAAACGGCCACTGAAGTCAGATTATTAACAGCCAACTCAAATGAGCTTTGCATATCGGCCCCCTTCTCGTGCCTTAAAGATATATAAAATCCAATTCATGTGTCAAAATACGTGTATTATGGGAACATGGCTAGAACTTTAGAACCGCTTCGGGAATGGACTTTTCTCTCTAATCATGGCCATGTCCTGATTCATCTAAGCCGAGACCCAGATGCACGAATTCGAGATATCGCTAGCTCTGTGGGAATAACCGAGAGAAGTGCACAAGCAATTTTGGCTGACCTTGAAGAGTCTGGCTATGTAAATATTTCAAAAATTGGACGACGCAATAGCTATTCAATCAATCCTCGATTGAAGTTTCGACATCCAGCAGAGGTTGGAAAGCCGATCAGTTCGTTACTTAAGATTTTTTCTTAAACGTAATTTTTATTTTACCTATTCATAACAGTATTAAAACCGCCAAACTTAGAACATTAAGAAAACGATGCTATTTTCTCTTTAACTGCAATCACTGAAGGATTTGTCAAGGATGAACCATCTGAGAAAAGTAAAGTTGGAACTACACGATTGCCACCGTTCACTAACTCTACAAATGGAGCGTATTGAATCTCTTCTTCAACATTGACTTCGCGAAACTCCACACCAGATTCATTTAATTGACTCTTAAGACGCTTGCAGTAGCCACACCAATTCGTGCTGAACATCACGAAATCTGAACCCTTAATTCCTAATTGCTCAACAGGTGACTGGGACATGGGCGGATCCATTTCTAACGTAGCGATTTAACCTGGGGTTATTATCTATCACTTTTCCTCTATTTATCTTCCTGAGCCAGGAATATAGGATCTTCCTATGAACCCACAGGAACTTCTTGAAACATACTCTCAAAACGCACAGGCCTTCATTAAGGCTGCCAAGGCAACTCCAACAGAAAAACTCACTCAATCCCCATCAGATGGGCAGTGGTCAGCTTCATTTGTAATTCACCACATGGCAGATTCAGAGATCCAGTTTGGTGCCCGTTTTGCGAAAACATTGTCAGAAGACAACCCAAATATCGTGCTCTTTGATGAAGAAAAATTTCCTGATGGTTTGCACTACGACAAAAGAAACGTTGAACTCTCAATCGCATCCTTTGAAGCTACTCACAACATGAATTTTGAGATACTAAAAAATGCTTCTGCCGATGATTGGAATAGAACATCAGTGCATCCTGAGAAAGGTCCTGTCTACTTAACATCCTGGGTTAAATCATGTGGCGGTCACATTGGAGCTCATCTTGAGCAGCTAAAGAACCTCTCTTAATAGTTCTACAACGTACAAAATTCACCCAGTTAATCCAAATAATCAATACAATTAACACTAACGACTTCGTTTAGGAGAAAGATTTGTTTGAAGCAATTTTTCTTGGCATCATTCAAGGCCTGACCGAGTTTTTACCTATCTCTTCCAGTGCGCATATTCGCATCGCTGGTGAGTTCATGGAAAAAGCCCAGGATCCTGGCGCTCGTTTTACTGCGATTACGCAGATTGGTACCGAGTTGGCGGTTCTTATCTTTTTCCGTAAAGAGATAGCTCAAATCTTGCGTGCATGGTTTAAGGGTTTAAATAAATCCAACACACTCCTTGCCGAAGAAAAACAAGCATCACAAATGGGATGGCTAATAATTATTGGATCAATTCCAATAGTTGTACTGGGATATTTTGGTCGACATGTTATTGAAAATGATTTACGCTCTCTCTGGCTAATTGCATCATCCCTGATTATCTTTGGAGTACTACTTGGGATCGCAGACAAGTTTGGTAGTTCACAAAAAACTTTAGCTAAACTAACTAATAAGCATGGTTTGTATTATGGGTTAGCTCAGGCAATGGCACTTATTCCAGGTGTTTCGCGTTCGGGTGCAACTATTGCAATGGGTCGTGCTCTTGGCTATTCACGTGAATCTGCACTTAGATATTCATTCTTATTAGCGATACCGGCAGTATTTGGGAGTGGCTTTTATCAATTAAGTCAAGCTCTTTCAGATAATCAAAATTCAAGCCCCTTTTCGATTTCGCAAACTTTGATGGCAACAGCTATTGCATTTGTGGTTGGCTACATTGTTATTGCTTGGCTGATTAAATTTGTTATGAAAAGAAGTTTTATGCCATTTATCATCTATCGCATCGCGCTTGGTTCGACTTTGCTGGTTCTTTTAGCAACAGGAGTCATCAATTCTTAATTCCAGACTTACCAAACCATTAGCCGATAAGTTCCGTGAAAACGTTTCAGGGTCAAAAGATGGGCGACCAGACTGGGTTGCCTCAATTGAATCAGGTGATGACATTGGATTATTCGGACCAGACAGCGCCGTATGGCAGGTCCATGGAAGTATCGCAACATTAGTTGGAGGAGTTCGAGCACTCTTATTACAGGCCGCTCACCCCGCTCCACTTTCTGGAGTCGCAGAACATTCACGTTATGAAAGCGATCCGCTAGGCCGGCTTGCAGGAACAACTCGTTGGCTAACAGTGACTACATTTGCATCTACCGAGGTGATTGAAAGAGAAGCAGCGCGAGTTAATGCAATGCACGAGCACGTTAAGGGTGAGTTTAAAGATAAGAATAATCAAACACAGCACTACAAAGCCAAAGACCCACGTTTTTTATTGTGGGTTCACTGTGCATTTACAGACTCATTTTTAAAGGCTCATCTGGCTCTTGGTTATCCAATCGATAAGGGCGCAGATGCCTATGTGAGCCAGTGGAGTAAAAGTGCGATTCCATTGGGGCTAAAGACTGCGCCACAATCAGTAGAGGAGTTAGAAGCCACCCTTGATAATTTTAGAAAAAATGACCTACGCCATAGTGATCGTACTGATGAAGTTGTTAAGTTTATTTTGAACCCACCATTTAATGGTGCTGGAAAATACTTTTATAAGTTAATTGCAAATGCTGCAATTGCCACGTTAGATCCCAGGGAGCTCAAACTTTTAGGATTAAAAAAGAGATCAAAAATCTGGCTAAGAATTTCTAGAGTTGGATTAGATATTTTCTTGGCAATTTTAGGCTCTGAGCCACCTGCAATGGTTGCAGCTCATGCAAGAATAAAACGGTTGGGCTAGTTCGTCTCTAACTTATAACCAAGACCACGTATTGTCTGAATTAATACCGGATTAGCTGGATCGGCCTCAATTTTTGAACGAAGTCGCTTAATGTGAACATCTAGAGTCTTTGTATCCCCGTAGTAGTCCCCGCCCCAAATACGATCAATCAACTGTGTTCGGGTTAAAACTCGGCCCGAATTTCGCATGAGAAACTCGAGTAGTTCAAACTCTTTAAGTGGCAAAGAAATCAGTGTTCCATTGACCGTAACCTGGTGTTTCCCAGTATCTAGGCGAATACCCGCAACAGTATGAATTCCATTTTCAGGAGTTACATCTTCACTTGAACCGCGCCTTAGAACGGCTTTGATTCTTGCTATCAACTCACGAGATGAATAAGGTTTTGTTACATAGTCATCGGCGCCTAGTTCTAAGCCCACAACTTTATCGATTTCAGAATCCTTTGCAGTAAGCATAATGATCGGAACTTGAGAGGTAGTTCTTATTGTTTTACATACTTCAACCCCTGAGATTTCAGGGATCATCAGATCTAACAAAATCAAATCAGCACTGTTTTCATTAAACTGCTTAATTGCATCAGTTCCTGTTGCAGCAACTGCAACGTCATATCCCTCTTTACCCAAGAGAAATGAGAGCGCTTCTGAAAAGGATGACTCATCTTCTACGATCAAAATCTTTGTCATCAAATAATCTCCTCAGATTTAGAAAACAAGGGAAGCTTTAATGAGAATGTACTACCAACATTTTCAACACTCCATACGCTCACTTCGCCTCCATGCTTTGTAGCAACGTGTTTAACGATTGATAATCCAAGACCGGTCCCACCACTTTGTCTAGATCTTGCTGGGTCTACTCTATAAAAGCGTTCGAAAATTCTATCTTTCTCATTTTCTGGGATACCAATACCTTGATCTGTAATTGAGATTGTAACTATGCCATCTTCGATGCCTGATGAAACTGTTACTTTCGTGCCTTCTGGTGAGTAATTAACCGCATTTTCTACTAAATTCTGTATCGCCATAATGATTTGATCACGATCACCGAGAACTACGCCATTGGCAATTTCACCAGTCAAAATCTCAATCTTTCGGCTATCTGCACCTACCTGACTTTGATCAATCGCTTCATTAACAAGATCCTGAACATTTAATTCTGATGGAACCGACAGTGGATCTGAATCCTGTAAGCGCGAAAGATTAATAATCTCTTGAACCAAATCAGTTAGCCGCTTTGATTCAATCTGCATTCTGGTTGCAAATTTTTCAACCGCAGCAGGATCATCCTTCGCACCCAAAACTGCTTCACTGAGTAACAAAAGCGCACCGATCGGTGTTTTCAATTCATGTGAAACATTTGCTACGAAATCACGGCGTACATCTTGAATTCTTTGGGCTTGACTTTCATCAGAGAGTAAAACAAGGACAAGTTGCTCCCTGATTAGCGGAATCACGTTAACGGTTAGCTCATGGCGACCTTCACCGATTGGTCCACGGGGAACATCGATGGTGCCCGTTTGCTTAATATTTGTTCTTCTGACCACGCGAATAATCGCTAATAGTTCTTGGCTTTGAATAAGGCCATCTCGCAAAATTCCTATGTGATCAATGTTTTCTGAGGCAAAAACAATGACCTCACCTGGTGCAAGTACTAGAGCATTTTGATCCAGCTGCCCTAATGCCTCAAGCAGTACTGGAGGCAGTGCATCAGGCTCTAGAACCTGTGATTCCTGGCGGAAAAGCCTCATACCCCGATCTTATCGCCCCCTCTAGGCGGCACTGAGTAGTTTGCCATTTGTTCACCTGATCAACTGCTTTTTTTCACTACCTTCGCGTATCTTTACCCAATGGCACTCATTAGATCAGTCTTCCAAGATGAATTAGATAGCGTTTCACAATCACTTGTTGATCTATGCGAGAAGGTTGCCGGCACAATCCAAAAAGCAACGCAATCATTGTTGACCAGCGACTTGAGATTAGCCGAAGAGATCATTTCATCAGATATTGCCATTGATGATTTTCAACATGATTTAGATGCTCGGATTATCGATATCGTGGCAAGGCAACAACCTGTTGCCTCAGATTTGCGTGCGCTCGCAACAGCCCTTCGTATGAGCGCCGATCTTGAGCGCATGGGGGATCTAGCTCACCACATCGCTAAAGTCACCAGAATTCGCCACCCGCAATCGGCTATTCCAGCCGAGTTCTATCTAATGTTTGAATCCCTGGGACAGGCCGCTGAAAAGATTGCCAGGAAAACGGCTGTGGTTATCAATACTCGAAATACAGAAATGGCTCTTGAAGTTGAGAAAGATGATGACGAGATTGACGACCTGCACCGCCAGTTAATTACTGCGCTGGTGGCACCTAACTGGAAGCATGGCGTTGAGACGGCAGTGGACTTAACACTGCTTGGCCGTTATTACGAGCGCTATGCCGATCACGCGGTTTCAGTTTCACGCCGCGTCTATTTCTTAGTCACTGGTAAATTCGCTTAATCTTATTCAGCGTAGAAGATCAGGCAAGAAAACTGCTTTTGATTTAACTCCTCCATTAGAATCAGCCCATGGATTTGGATCTTCTCGTCTTCGCACTCGACTTAATTTCAACTTTTGCTTTTGCATTAGTTGGAGCAAGAGTTGCTGCAAGTAAAGGCCTAGATTTTGGTGGAATTCTTCTTATTGCAGCAGTTGCATCACTTTCTGGCGGAACCTTCCGTAATCTCTTTATGGGCGAGCACCCACCTTGGGTTCTTTCTCCCTGGCTATTTGCTCCAGTTGTTGGAGCATTCATCATCACAATTGCATTAGGAAAGACTCAAAACGTTGGCCGCTTTGTTTTGTCTTTAGATACTTTAGGTTTGGCCGTTGCAACAGTTTCTAGTGCGCAGTTTGCACTAACCAAGGATGCTCCATTTGCAGCCGCTGCAGTTTTAAGTTTGACTGGAGCTGTTGCAGGTGGTTTGTTTCGAGACATCATGTGCCAAACCGAGCCCGTGCTTTTGCACCGAGAAACTATTGGAACTGCATGCCTGTCGGGGGCGCTTGTCTATCTTGCACTTGATGCCATAGGCGTAGATACAGCAGTAACAGCATTGGTGGCCGGACTAGTCGTTGTATTAGTGCGCGAGATATCAATTAAATACAACGTGCACTTGCCTAAGCTTTCTAAGCCTTCTTAATCTCGAGCCTGCCCGCTTCGGTGCTTGTATCGGCCGAGGAAATCAGACTTCATCTCAGCAAAATTTCCATCTATTAATGCTTGTCGCATCTGATCGACCAAACGAACAATGAATCGTTCATTATGGATCGTTGCGAGGGTTGCAGAGAGGATTTCTTTTCCACGGAATAGATGGTGCATATAAGCCCGTGTGTAGTGCGTACAGGTGTAACAGTCACATTCATCATCTATGGGCGTGAAATCGCGCTTAAAACGGCTGTTAGATAGGTTAAAACGCCCCTCCATTGTGTAAACAGCACTTGTGCGTGCAATTCGGCTCGCTAAAACACAGTCAAATGTGTCGCAGCCATTTTCCACACCAACAAATAAATCTTCAGGTGCCCCAATTCCCAGCAGGTGCTTAGGTTTGTCTTCCGGCAAGCTCTGATTCACCCAGCCGACGATCGTTCCGAGTTGCTCTTTATCTAGCGCCCCTCCGATTCCAAAGCCATCAAAGCTTTGACCATCACTGTTCATCCCACCAAGATCTCCGGCAGCCTTTCTTCGCAGATCTTCATACTGTGCGCCTTGAATCACTCCAAACAATGCTTGATAGGGCTTACCAATTCGTTCATCGGTTAACCGCTTATGTTCATCCAGACACCTGATAGCCCAGGCATAGGTTCTATCCATTGCCAACTCTTGGTAGGGGCGCGTGTTATGCAAAGTAGTGCACTCATCGAATGCAAACATAATGTCTGCACCGATTTGGTGTTGAACCTGCATTGATGTCTCTGGTGTAAAACGATGTATAGAGCCATCGATATGAGATTTAAAAGTTACGCCTTCATCATCAACGTGTGCCAATCTCTCTTTGTTTCCTGCAATCACATCATCTCGCCTGAAAGTTTGAGCATCCATAGCCAATACTTTTTTAAAGCCAACGCCCAGCGATAAAACTTGAAAGCCACCAGAGTCCGTAAATGTTGGCCCTGGCCAATTCATAAACTCACTGAGGCCACCTGCTTCATCTAAAACATCAGAGCCGGGCTGCAAGTAGAGGTGATATGCATTTGCCAATAGAGCTTGCGCGCCAAGATCTGCCATGGCCTCAGGTAGAACAGATTTAACTGTTGCCTTAGTTCCTACCGGAATGAAAGCCGGTGTCTGAATCTGGCCATGGGGGGTAGAAATCGTCCCAACACGTGCTAAAGAATTTGCTGCGCTGTGTTTGATTTCAAATGAAAAACTCAAAATTTACCAAATCTCAACTCGCGCATTTTCATCTAACCAAAGACCATCATTTGGACCAAGATTAAATGCGTCATAGAAAGGCGTAAAGTTTTTCAAGATTTGATTGCATCGAAACTCCGCAGGTGAGTGCGGATCCGTTGCGATCCGACGGCGCATCTCCTCTGTTCGAACCTTGGTGCGCCACACTTGGGCCCAGGACATAAACAAACGTTGTTCACCGGTAAATCCATCAACGACCGGGGAGGATTTGCCTGCAAGTGAGATTTGGTATGCCTTGTACCCAATCGTCAGACCACCTAAGTCGCCAATATTTTCACCGATGGTTAATGCACCATTAACGGTCACATCAGGTGCCTCTTCGGGGGTTAATACATCGTATTGAGAGATCAATTCTTTAGTGCGTTCTTCAAATGCTGATCGGTCGGCATCGTTCCACCAATCAGTCAGTGCGCCATCTCCATCATATTTTGAACCTTGGTCGTCAAAGCCGTGGCCAATCTCGTGGCCGATTACCGCGCCGATTGCGCCGTAGTTAACGGCATCATCATGGGTTAAACCAAAAAATGGCGGCTGCAAAATCGCTGCTGGAAAGACAATCTCATTCATGACTGGGTTGTAATAGGCGTTAACAGTCTGCGGCGCCATATGCCACTCTTCGCGATCTACTGGCTTTCCAATTTTTGCTAGTTCAAAATCTCGCTGAAATTTAACGATACGACCAACGTTGCCATAAAGGTCATCGGGGGTAGTTTGTAAATCACTGTAGTCACGCCACTTGTCGGGGTAGCCAATCTTTGTCCGGAATTTACCCAGCTTTTCCAGCGCCTTAACTTTTGTTTCAGGACCCATCCATGACAATTCATTGATGCTGATTTCATATGCTTGGATCAAGTTTGCTACTAACTCTTCCATCCGCTTTTTTGCCTCGGCAGGAAAATACTTCTCAACATAAACCTTGCCAACTGCCTCTCCGAGGGAGCCTTCAATTAAAGAGACGGCACGCTTCCAGCGCTCGCGAAGTTCTGGAGTACCACTGAGAGTCTTTCCATAAAATTCAAAGTTCTCATCTACAAACTCTGATGAAAGATAAGGTGATGCCCCATTGATGATTTGCCACTTTAGCCATGCTTTCCAACTTTGCACATCAAAGTTTTTAAGTATGGAATCGAGTCCTTCGAAAAATGAAGGTTGTTGAACGATCACAGAATCCAAGACGATCGATGGAATCTGACCATGTAGCAGATAAGAATCCCAATCAAATGTTGGCATGAGCGCCTTTACCTGACTGCGAGTTAGCTTGTTATAAGTAAGAGTTGCATCCCGATCTTTTACTTGATCCCAGTGATGGCTAGCGATACTGGTCTCTAAGGCCATAACTTTTTCTGCTAATTCCTTTGCATTTACAACTGCCGCCAGTTCAAACATCTTTGCCACGTGGGCAACGTATGCCTTGCGAATTTCCAGGTACTGCTCTTCGCGGTAGTAGGCCTCATCTGGCAGCGAGAGTCCACCCTGTTGCATATACAAAATGTTTGTTGAAGCATCTTTCATGTCGGCGTAAATGAAGGTCCCAAAGATTCCAGAAACCCCTAGCGCCTCCAACTTGGCTAAGACAGTAATGAAATCTTCGAGGTTTTCGATCGTATCTACGGCAGATAAATCGTGCTCAATTGGCTTTGCAGCTTTGGCCTGGACAGATTCGGCATCCATAAACGATGCGTAGATGTCGCCAAGCTTTTTGGCCTCATCACTTCCAGATGCGGATTCAATAATCTCTCTGACTCGTGCTTCAGCTTCAATGCGAAGAGAAGTAAATGCACCATCAGTTGCACGATCGGCGGGTATGACCGCATTTTTTAACCACGTTCCATTGAAGTGTCGGTACATATCATCTTGCGGACGAATCCCTTGGTCCTGGTGGCTTAGATCTAATCCCGCTGTTTCTAAACTCACGAAATAACCCCTTAATAAAATAGTTGAACCTTCAACATTTCGCGTAGAATACGCCTATGTCACGTGAAAACGCTACCGCACCAAAGTGGTTAACCCCCAGCGAAATGGTTGCTTGGCGCACCTACATCATCGCAAGTCGACAGCTTTTGGCGGCCCTAGATGCAGATCTTAAAGAGCATGATCTAACGCTTCCGGATTATGAAATTTTGGCCCTACTTAGTGATGCACCAGATCGCCAAATGCGAATGAGTGAGTTAGCAAAAATCGCCCTGCTTTCACGATCTCGACTTTCTCATCGGATGAAGGTTATGGAGAAAGCTGGATGGCTAAAGCGCGAACCATGCCCAGTTGATAAGCGAGGCTACTTTGCTGTCATGACTCCAAAGGGTTGGAAGGCAATTGTTGCTGCAGCACCTGATCATGTGGAGAGTGTCCGGGCGCGATTTGTAGACCACTTAACGAAAGCTGATCAGCAAGTAATTGCCCAGATATTTGAACGGATTGAGATACCTCTTCGGAAAGAAGTTGAAAACGAGTAACAGAGTTAAAGGAAAGAATTAAACAAAAGAATTAAAGAAGGAATTAAAAAAACCCGCCACATAAAGTGGCGGGG
>Ga0209355_1000032_pt1 | contig 74421 bp, 63 predicted proteins | sample LauGreSBDMM110SN_3_FD_187563 | JGI IMG/M metagenome (GOLD analysis project Ga0209355, IMG submission 187563) | Freshwater lake microbial communities from Lake Michigan, USA - Sp13.BD.MM110.SN (SPAdes) (version 2) | ecosystem: Environmental > Aquatic > Freshwater > Lake | place: Lake Michigan... | reverse complement strand
TTTTCTTTCTCCTCTTCCCTTTCCTTCTTTCACCTGCGTAAAAAAAAGAGCGAAAAAAGGGAAAAACAAAAAAGGAAAACAGCCATTCAACGCACTGAGTCCAGAGGGCGCCTGGAAAGTACCGCTTCAGTCTCACGGTCAATGCCTTTCTCAAAGCCTGCCGCCGCTGCACGAGCACGACCCGCGTGCCACAAGTGTGCAATGAAGAAGAAGAAACCTAGCACGAAGTGGCTACAAGCCAACCAAGAACGAGGAGAAACGAAGTTTACCGCGTTAATCTCCGTTGCTACACCACCTACAGAGTTTAGGGAACCAAGCGGAGCATGGGTCCTGTATTCTGCTGCACGGCGTTCTTGCCATGGTTGGATGTCCTGTTTCAGTTTATTTAGGTCTAGGCCGTTTGGACCACGTAGTGGTTCAAGCCAAGGACCACGGAAGTCCCAGAAACGCCTGGTTTCACCACCGAAGATGATTTCACCGGTAGGAGAACGCCTTAGGTATTTACCAAGACCGGTTGGACCTTGTGCAGATGCTACGTTCGCACCTAGACGTTGGTCACGCACCAAGAAGGTGAATGCTTGCGCTTGAGAAGCCTCTGGACCCGTTGGACCGAAGAATTCACTTGGGTACGCCGTGTTGTTGAACCAAGACATACAACAAGCTACGAAGCCCATCACAGCAATCGCAGCAAGACTGTAGGAAAGGTACGCTTCACCAGACCATACAAAAGCACGACGTGCCCATGCCCATGGTTTGGTAAAAATGTGCCAAATACCACCCAGAATACACCTGGTACCGATCCAAATGTGACCACCGATCACATCTTCCATGTTATCCACACTTACGATCCAACCGTCTCCACCAAATGGAGATTTAAGAAGGTAACCAAAGATAACACCTGGAGCTAGGGTTGGGTTAGTAATGATACGAACGTCGCCGCCACCTGGAGCCCAAGTATCGTAAACACCCGTAAAGTACCTTGCTTTCCAAACAAGAAGCCAAGCACCTAGACCTAGAATCACAAGGTGAATACCAAGAATGGTCGTCCTTTTGTTCTTATCTTTCCAAGTATAACCAAAGAAAGGGAAGGATTCTTCCAGAGTTTCTGGACCGATAAGAGAGTGGTATACACCACCGAAACCTAGAACCGCAGAAGAAATCAGGTGAAGAACACCAGAAACAAAGTACGGGAAAGTATCAATCACTTCACCACCAGGACCTACGCCGTAGCCTAGGGTTGCAAGGTGAGGAAGAAGGATCAAACCTTGTTCGTACCTTGGTTTTTCTGGAACGAAGTGAGCTACTTCGAACAAGTTCCTTGCACCTGCCCAGAAAACGATCAGGCCCGCGTGTGCTACGTGAGCGCCTAGTAGTTTACCAGAAAGGTTAATAAGACGAGCATTACCTGCCCACCATGCAAAACCGGTGGTTTCTTGATCACGACCACCGACCGTAAGGGCACCATTAAAGAGCGTTTCCACGTGGCAATACCTCCTCAGGGAAGACTAGTTTTTCATGAGGCTGGTCTTGCGCCGCCATCCATGCACGAATACCTTCGTTTAGAAGGATGTTTTTCGTGTAGAAAGTTTCGAATTCTGGGTCTTCCGCAGCACGGATTTCCTGAGAAACGAAATCATATGCACGTAGGTTCAAAGCTAGGCCTACTACGCCCAAAGCACTCATCCAAAGGCCCGTTACTGGAACGAAAAGCCTGAAGAAGTGAAGCCAACGTTTGTTAGCGAACGCTACACCGAAAATCTGAGACCAGAAACGGTTTGCAGTTACCCTAGAGTAAGTTTCTTCTGCTTGGGTTGGGTTGAAAGCACGGAACGTGTTTGCACCGTCACCATCCTCAAACAAAGTGTTTTCTACGGTTGCACCATGAATAGCACATAGAAGTGCTGCACCAAGTACACCAGCTACACCCATCCTGTGGAATGGATTCAAGGTCCAGTTGTGGAAACCTTGGAAGAACAAAATGAAACGGAAAATTGCCGCTACACCGAAGCTTGGAGCAAAGAACCAACCAGATTGACCTAGAGGGTAAATTAGGAAAACAGAAACGAAAACCGCAATCGGCGCAGAGAATGCGATCGCGTTGTACGGACGAAGACGTACAGAACGCGCGATTTCGAATTGACGAAGCCTGAAACCAATCAATGCGAAAGCACCGTGAAGTGCTACGAAAGGCCATAGACCGCCAAGTTGACACCAACGAGTGAAATCACCTTGAGCTTCTGGGCCCCAAAGAAGAAGAAGAGAGTGACCCCTACTGTTTGCTGGAGTAGAAACTGCAGCCGTTAGGAAGTTACAACCTTCTAGGTAAGAAGTTGCTAGACCGTGCGTGTACCAAGAAGTAACAAACGTGGTACCAGTAAGCCAACCACCAAGTGCCATGTATGCACATGGAAGAAGAAGTAGACCAGACCAACCAACGAACACGAAACGGTCGCGTCGTAGCCAGTCATCCGCGCGGTCAAACCAACCGCGAGTCTCTTCAACCTTGCCGATAGAAATCGTCATAGGAATCTCAAAATGAATAAAATAGAGGCATTTGAAAGTGTTCCATCGGCGCCTTTTTTTTTCTTTCTTAACGTTCTCTTTTTTTAAAAAAAAGAATAAGAGGGAAAAGAAAAGGAAAACAAAAAAAACATCAAACAAACGTAAGCACCTTTTTCAAAGGTAAAAAAAGAACCAGAGGTTTAAAACATCTGGAAACTCTGTAGTAGCAAAGTTATGGTACGTGAAATCTTTCTCTTTTTCTAATTTTCTTCTTTTTGTTTTTTAAAAATGAAGTTCTTTAAACGTAAATATTTATATAACTATAAACCACCAGGAAGAGGTTGGGAGGCGTTTTCAACTCTACTCCCCTTCACCAAGGTGGAGAGAAGAGAGTTGAAAAAATCTTCTATTTTGCGGTTGCTTGGAATTCAAGCCTGTAAGCTTGAATCGCATTTTTCAGTAGTTCCTCTGCTTCTTTACTAAGAGCATTGGTTTCACGAAGAATTTGGCCGTATTTCGAAACAGATTTCGCTAGATATTCACGCAGACCCGTTAGGTACGGACGAACCGATGCTACTGGAAGGGTATCCAAGTAACCATTGGTACCCGCGTAAATCACAGCTACTTGGTCTTCCGTAGAAAGCGGAGAACCTTGTGGTTGTTTCAGAAGTTCACGAAGACGTTGACCACGAGCCAATTGTTTTTGGGTCGCAGCATCAAGATCCGAAGAAAACTGAGCAAAAGCTTCTAGTTCAGCGAACTGAGCTAGTTCAAGTTTCAGTTTACCTGCTACTTGTTTCCTTGCTTTTGGTTGAGCAGCGGAACCTACACGGCTTACGCTAATACCTACGTTAATTGCTGGACGAAGACCCGAGTTGAAAAGGTCACCCGATAGGAAAATCTGGCCGTCGGTAATCGAAATTACGTTGGTTGGGATGTAAGCAGAAACGTCACCTGCTTGGGTTTCTACGATCGGTAGAGCCGTCCTGCTACCGCCACCTAGAGCATCGCTTAGTTTTGCGGCACGTTCTAGAAGACGAGAGTGAAGGTAGAATACATCTCCTGGGTAAGCTTCACGTCCTGGAGGACGACGAAGAAGAAGAGACCTTTCACGGTACGCTTGTGCTTGCTTGGAAAGGTCATCATAGATCACAAGGGTCGGACGACCACTGTACCTAAAATGTTCTGCCAAAGCGGCACCAGTATATGGAGAAAGGAATTGAAGCGTAGCCGGGCTATCCGCCGTTGCAGCAACGATGATGGTGTAATCCATCGCGCCTTTTTCTTGTAGACTGTTTACTACTTGTGCAATCGAGGAAGCTTTTTGACCAATAGCTACATAAACACAAACGACTCCTTTGCCTTTTTGGTTCAGGATCGTGTCTACTGCTACCGCGGTTTTGCCGGTTTGACGGTCACCGATGATCAACTCACGTTGGCCACGACCGACTGGAATCCTTGCATCTACCGAAACAAGACCGGTTTGAAGCGGTTCATGTACGGAACGACGAGCAATAATACCAGGGGCTGCGCCTTCGATCAAACGAGTGCCGGTAGAAGGAATATCACCTTTACCGTCAATAGGTACTGCAAGAGGGTTTACGATACGTCCCAAGAAGGCATCGCCCACTGGAACTTGCGCAATACGACCAGTAGCTCGTACCGAGCTGCCTTCACGTACATTACGACCTTCACCCCTCAATACCGCACCTACGTTTTTAGATTCTAGGTTTAGTGCAATACCGACCGTGCCATCTTCAAATTCAAGAAGTTCACCGGCCCTTACTTTCTCAAGGCCATAAATACGAGCAATACCGTCGCCTACTTGAAACACGGTTCCTACGTTAAGAACACGCGCTTCTTGACTGTATTGTTCAATTTGCTGGCGAATAATGCTGCTAATTTCGTCTGGACGAATTTTTACCATGGTTTGGTGGAATAGGTAATCGTGGTCCTTTTTTTCTCTTTTTTTAAAAGAGAAAAAAAAGATGGACACTAGTTAGCTTTAAGTTGACGGAAAGTTTCACGAACATGACGTTCGTTCAAATCGCGCTGACGCGTACGGCCCGAACCCTTTACGAGTTGGTCCACAAGCGTAGCTTCCGCTGCTTTCAAAGCAAGACGAGCGGCTTGCTGTGCCCTTTGTTGAACGGCACGTTGGCGTTGAAGTTGGATTCCTTGACGCGCCGTATCTTGCAAACGAGCAAGATCCGTGGCCAATTGTGCTGCCAAAGCAGCTCCTTCTTGTTCCGCCGAGGTCGCCGCTTGAGCTCGGATTTGAGCCGCTTTCGTACGTGCCGACGCAAGGGCCGCACGTGCTTGGTCCAAGCGAGCTTGGGCTTCCGCGGCTTTCTGTTCCGCCTCTTTAAGGGTACTTAGAATCGTTTGGCGACGCGTATCGAGCAAACCTCGAATCGCATCTCCAACCACAGTTACAACAACGCCTAGAACAACCGCTAGGTTGAGAACGTTCGTTTCTAGGATATTGGTATTGATCCCAAAACCATGAGCCAAAGGCAAATGGGAGGCCCTATGAAGAACAGGGTCAACCCCAAAAAATGCTAGGGTCATAGGGTACTTTCTTTCGTAATAAGAACAATGGATGGAAGACAGATCAAAATCTGTCCTCCGAAAACCGCAATCTTCTGGCCCTTCTTTTCTTCTGACTCTTAAAAAAATTTAGAAGAAAAGAAGAACAAAAAAGATCAAAACGAAAGAAATTAACCGCCTGCGAATGGGTTTGCGAACAAAAGCGCTAGTGCAACTACTAGGCCGTAAATGGTTAGGGATTCCCTGAACGCGAAACTTAGTAGAAGCGCACCACGGATTTTACCTTCCGCTTCCGGTTGACGAGCAATACCTTCAACAGCATAACCAGCAGCAGTACCTTGGCCCATACCAGGACCAATAGCAGCTAGACCAACAGCTAGACCAGCAGCGATTACAGAAGCAGCAGCAACAAGTGGGTTCATATTTTCTCCAGCGAAGATTCGGGTTTTTTTCCTTTCATAACAACCAAAAACGGCTTTTCTTCTTTCTCTCCTATTCTTTAGAAAAAGAGAAAGGAAAAAAAAGAAGAAAAGACCGCGGTGTTTCCTGCTCTTTTTTCCTTTTCGGAAAAAAAAGGAGGAAAACCAATAAAAACAAGAGACGATCTAAGAATAAGTGGTGTTCTTCCACCGCTTCTCCGATATAAGCACCGGCAAGGGTTGCAAACACAAGCGCCTGAATAGCACTGGTAAACAAACCAAGGAGCCTTAGTGGAATCGGTACCACCAAAGGAACCAGAGCAATCAATACACCAACCACGAGCTCGTCCGCAAGAATGTTACCAAACAAACGGAAACTTAGAGAAAGAGGTTTGGTGAAATCTTCCAAAACGTTAATCGGTAGCAAAAAAGCCGCCGGAGAAATGTAACGTTTGAAATAGCCTAGACCTTTTTTGCTAAATCCACCATAGAAATAAGCCAAAGAAGTCAAAAGAGCCAACGCTACCGTGGTGTTAATATCGTTCGTTGGAGCGGCCAATTCACCGTTTGGAAGTTCAAGTACACGCCATGGAAGAAGCGCACCGGACCAGTTCGAAACAAAAATGAAAAGGAAAATCGTTCCAAGGAAAGGAACCCAAGACAGGTAGTCATGTTCTCCAATCTGAGTTTTGGCGATATCCCGAATGAATTCGGTAATATATTCCGTTAGGTTTTGCAACCCATCCGGCGTGTCTTTCAGTTGACGGTTCGCACTCAAGGAAAGAATCGCGATCAGTCCAAGAACAAACCAAGAGGTAAGAAGAACTTGACCATGAACTTGGTAGCCCGCGATTTCCCAGTAGAAGTGTTGACCTACAGAAAGTTCGGCCAACTCGAAAAGGGGTGGGGTTAGAGACATAGACGGGGCAGCGACACTTACAAAGGATCGTTTTGTAACAACCAATCTATCCAACGAAGGATAGGAGACGACACAAAACAAAAAAGTTTTGGTCTAGGTCTCGTTTGTTCTCTTTCCCTCTAGAAAGAGGGAAAAAGAAAGAAAACTTAGAAACGACGACGAGAACCGCCTTCTTTACGAGAAGAACGCGTTTTCGACGGCTGCCAACGACGTTTGCCTTCGCGAATCGCTTCCGACAATTCATTCAAAACCAATTCAATGGCCGTTGCCGAATCATCATTCGATGGAATACCCAAAGCAACCAAGCTTGGATCACAATCCGTATCGAGAAGAGAAACGACTGGAATACCCAAACGACGCGCTTCCGCAATCGCCGCCCTTTCTTGTCGTTGACCAATAATAATCACAACATCCGGCAAACGACGCCTTCCTTTCAAACCACCAACATAACGTACAAGACGTTCTTGAAGTTGACGAAGCCTAGCGGCTTCTTTCTTCGGAAGTTTTTCCCAATCGCCACGTTGTTCTTGGCGTTCTAGAAGATGCAAACGAACCAACGAAGAACGAACCGTACGCCAGTTCGTAAGCCTTCCACCCAACCAACGTTCATTCACATAAAAAGAACGTGCACGTTGAGCCGACTCGGCCACCGCGCGAACCGCTTGTTGTTTGGTTCCAATAAACAAAAAGGTTTTTCCTTCTGCTGCTTGACTAGCCAAAAACGTGCGTGCTTCCGTTAGTTGTTGGCGAGTTTTCACTAGATCAATAAGGTGCAGCCCCTTACGAACACCATAAGTATAAGCCGCCCTTTTGGGATGCCATTTGCGAGTTGGATGGCCAAGATGCCTTCCCGCACGCATCCTTTGTTCAAACGTCAATTGCATAAACTAGATCAATCAAAATAGACATAAATAGGTTAACGGTCCTTTGATCTTTTCTGATCAAATCAAATGAAACACAAGTTTCTTTTCTACTTTCTAGTTTACCTTAAGAAAGTCAGTTTGGCTAGAGGCCTCGAAAAAAATCAGGCTATGAAACTCGAAAAAAGTTTTTCTAACCTAACCTGGGATCCCTAGGATCCCCATTTTCGCCCAAATAGACCAACGCATCCAACCAAGTTGGGTCTTTCGTAAAACGTGGCTGATCTTTCCAGCCGATCTCCTCCCTTCGAGGTTCCAAAGGTCCAGATCGAGAAGTCGAAGGCAACGCCTCTTTTTTCTCTTTCGTTAGATCTCCCACCGAAGGTTTAGAAGGAAGCAGCAGCAGGTGACGAGCCGCCGTACCAATCGGAAGACGGGTGCCGAGAATCAAATTTTCTTTCAAACCAAGCAAATAATCAATTCGACCACGAACTCCAGCTCGCGCCAAGACACGCGAGGTTTCTTGAAAACTTGCTGCCGACAAGAAACTTTCACTCGTCGTCAACAAAGAAGCTCGCGTCAATCCCAAAAGAATCGGCGTATATTCAATTCGTGGATAAAGATCTTGCGTTCCAAACAGTCGTTTGGAAGTCGTACCTTTCGAAAGATTAAAAAGAGCACGCAGTTGATTTGCTCGTTCCAAAACCTCCAGTGGATGAACTTCTCCACGCGCCAATGGTTCATGCCAAGCACCATCACGCACCACTTCCACGTACGCCCTTGGACGAACAATCAATTCCACGTGTTTGTCATCAATCACAACACCATTGGTTCGATAAATACGTTGTACGTTTTCCAAAATAGCACGCTGGGCCGCATGTAGACTTTTTCGAACGGCCACCCTCGGCGTCCTACCCAAACGACAAAAACGATCATACAAGCCACGAGTAAAAGGGGCAATCCCGGTTTTTTCACGTGCTTCCAACAACGATTCAACACGAGGAATGCCCGAAGTAATATCTCCCGTTTCTACCGCACGACCACGAAGCGCCGTCCTTGGCCAATGACGTGGCAGAAGAGTTCCAGCTTTGCCACGAACCCTACTTTCTGGAGAAAGCAAGAAATCCGTCGTACGACGAAAAACCGCGGCCTTCCGCGTCAAAGAAATAAACTGGCCAGACCAGCAAGGACCGGCACCACCCCTAATATGAAGCGGTGGAGTACAGTAGGAACCCAAGGGTGCCGTCGAAGCACCCGGCAACAAAGCAATTGCTCCCAAATTTGGGCGGCCCCTAAACAAACGCTTCGTAGAAAAAGGCCTTTTTTGTTCACCCGCCCTTTCTCCCCAATCCGTGGTTAGATTCTGCAAATGGCCCCTTTGCGCACTACCCGTTCGCCTTGGTTTCCATTTTCCGCGAAGGCCAAAACCTTGCGAATCTGGACGAAGCGGTTCGAAGGCCACCGCTGGCCAACGAAGCGACGGTAGATTAGGCGAAACATTTGGGGAAAGCGTTTGCAACCTTTTTTTGCTTTGCAGCAAAAACATTGGTTTTACGTATCCCTTTTCTTTTCCTTGGTTCAAAAGCCTCGGCCTTCCTTCCCTTGGTTCTTGCGAAGAAATCGAAAGAAGCGCTCCTTTAGGCAGGATCGAAAGAGAAAAAAGGGGAAAAGAAAGCTGCCAGGTACGATTTTGTTTATTGAAAAGAAAACTCGTACGACGCCTCGAAAGAATGGGAGCCGTTGGAACAGAAGAGCCAACCACCACCGGAGTTACCGTCATTCGAAACGAAGCTTTGGAAACCGAGCTTCCCCCCTTTTGAATCCTTTCGTGCCTTTTTGCTTTTGCCCTTAGCCTTTTTGCTCCCACAGGTTTTCCTGGTTTCCTTTTTCGAAGACGAGGGTTTCCTTCTTTCTGGTTTTGCGTTTCTTTCTTTTCCGTCGTAGGGGAAAACAAAAAGGAAGAGACCGCTTTGGAAAGAGGAGGCAAACAAACCGAGGTGAGTGGTTGTTTTTTCAGCTCTTTGTTAAGTTTCGGAAAAAACGCAAAAGACCAACCAAGTTGAGTTTCGTGAAGAAGATTCGTCTCCTTCTCCAAAAGATGACTATGAACCTCTCCTTTCCAATAAATCGTCGAAAAAGTTTTCCAACACGGCCCAAGAATCTTTTTCTTCCACGCATCTCGCTGCAAAGTAAACGAATAACTTTGTTTCGAATACGATTGACGACCGCCCAATTGGGCCAAAAACGAGGTTTGATACGTTTTTCCTGCCTGAGCCTGCCAGCCTTGAGAGGGAGCACGCCTCGAAAGACTTGCCCACGAGGTCAAAGGAGCAACCACATCGCCCTGCAAAAACGGAAACGAACCATCCACTTGATTTCGTACCGAAGTTTCTACCCTTTCGCCTGCCAACAAACGTAGACGCGACAACCCTTCGGTTCGTGGATTCGAAGCCCACCCTGGCCTGGAAACCCTTTCTCCGTTTCGCCTACGCCTTGGTTCTTTTTTAGGTTCTTTTAGACTCCTTCGTTGAAAGTTCAATTGTCCACCGTGTGGCGAACGCGTTACACGCAAAATCAATTCACCTTCGCGAAGAGAACGTGGCGGCGACCTTTCCCCAAGAATAATTCCCTCATGAACCAATTGACCTTCTCGAACAAACAAGAGAACATTGGTGGGCAAACTTACGTTCGTAAGTTCTTTTCCATGATTATCAAGAATGGCTAGTTGTCCAGGTTCACGCGTCAAATAGCCAATGCGTCCCGTTCGAGTTCGAGCAAGACGACCTCGAAGAGAAGTCAAAAAATGAATTTTGCCCGTCACCGGAGTACGCAAGACGGTCGCTCCACCACCCGAGAAAACACCTCCCGTGTGGAACGTTCGCCTCGTCAACTGAGTTCCTGGTTCGCCAATGGATTGCGCCGCCAAAATGCCAACCGCTTCTCCCAAATGAACCAAACCGGCATCCGCCAAACTCCATCCATAACAACGCTGACAAAGCGTAAAGCCACGGAGACGTGGTGCGGGATCGCGAACATCAACACGCAAATAACGTTGACGAACAAAACGATCTGGCCTCGGACCCAACCTTCCTGCTCGACAAGCCAAAGGAGAACGAACCCAAGGAGATTCTCCTTGAAGTCGAACGGCTTGTTCGGCAAGTTCCGGGGTTAGAAAACTATTTCGCGCGCCTACCCCTGGCCTCGAACGAGCCAACGCTCGGCCCACCAAACGTTCCGCGATAGGTACAAGAATTTTTCCGTTTTCTGCACGCAAAGGAGTCACACGAATCGCTCGGCGCGTGCCACAATCCAACCTACCAATCACTTGATAGTGTGCGACATCGACCAAACGACGCGTCAGATAACCTGCCGTTGCCGTTCGAAGAGCGGTATCGACAATTCCTTTTCGTGCACCATAACACGAAATAAGGAATTCCGTCAGGGTCCTGCCTTCTTTAAAATTACTTCGAATAGGAAATTCTACCAATCGACCCAAAGGATCCACCCTGAGTCCACGCCTTCCAATCAATTGACGAACTTGAGTCCTATTTCCACGAGCACCCGAAAAAGCCCTCAAATAAAGAGGACTCAAGGGATCTTCCGAACGAAAAGTTTCGACAATGGCCACCTTCCTCGATTCACTGGCACGAGCCCAAGCTTCTACACGAGATTGAGCTCGTTCCGACAAGGTCGCCGCACCCCTGTTCGTCCTCACTTCCGTAAAACGAACGGTTCCTTCCGTAATTTTCGTCGAACGACGTTTTTCTTTTGGAATTCGCAAATCTTCGACACCCAAAGAAACGCCGGCCGCCGCGGCCGAACGAAACCCTAGATTTTTTAGACGTTCCACCAGATCGACCGCCGCGGGAGCGCCGTGGTTTTCAAACGTCCAACGAATCAAGTCTTTTAGGCGTCCTTTATCAAAACTTCGATCAAAATAAGGCGTTTCACTTGTACTAGAGGCAGCACAAATACTTGTAGGAGAGAAACGCCGGTTTCCTTTTTTTCGCGAAGAAAAAGAGGACAAAAAAATAGACGAAAAAGAAAAACTCATAATATAAGGAAAAAAGAAATCCTCTCCTTTTGAGAATGGAAGGAAAAAAACGAGCTTTTTCTTTTTTCTTTTGTACGTACCTTCTTTCTTGTCTTTTACGTTCGTAAAAGAAAAAACGCACAAAAGAAAAAAGAAAACCATCATCGAAACATTTCAAACTCAAGAAGAGAAAAGACTCTTCTGGTTCAAAACGTTTCTTTCGTTTGTGCCCACGAACCCACTTTGATGGCATGCTGAAGCACATCGGCCCTCAACGCCCGTCCAGCGGTCGTTCGAATGTAAGACTGAGAAAGGCCGTTCCACGAAGAAGAAAGAACATGATTCCAACCTACTTGCCTTACATTTCCTTGAGGATCAATACGAAGTTCTTGTGGAACGCGTTCACCTTCTTCGGTTTCCAGATTTTGCTTCCTCGTTTCTCGACCAAGGTGGGCCATCGACGCCCTCCAAATCGAACGATGAGGAGCCAAATGGCCACGCTCGTAGGTCGTCCTAAAGGACGTTAGATTAGGAAAAACAGGTTCTTTCTTGGCCCATTTTTCCAACCTCAGAGCATTCCCAGTGGTCAGATAATAACAACCGAGAACCCTATCTTGACTTGGAAGAAAACCGGGTTCTCCCGTAGCTGGCGAGAAAAAATGCGCTCCCGGAGTCCTCAAACGCCAAGCTTCGGCCCGTGCACGCGTCGAAAGAGGAATATGAACTGCCCTTTGATCTCCATCAAAGTCAGCATTAAACCCAGAACAAGCCAAAGGATGAAGCAAAATCGCTCGTCCCGAAATAATCTTGGGTTGAAAAGCTTGAAATCCCAAACGATGGAGGGTGGGGGCTCGATTCAACAAAACGGGCAAGCTAGAAGCCGCACGAACAATTTCTGCCCAAACGGCTTCCGTTGGTTCTTCCAGCCTTTTGCGAGCCCTCAAACGATTGGTCCTACGTTCTCCTTGGATGCTTCGCCCCAAAAGATGACGCAACAAGAAAGGTTGAAGAAGCGTCAAAGCCCTTTCGCGAGGAAGTCCACATTGATGAAGGGCCAATTCGGGTCCCGAAACGATCACCGAACGACCCGAATAATCGACTCGTTTGCCCAAAAGATTCCTACGGAAACGACCGCGTTTTCCTTTCAACGTTTCCGACAAAGATTTCAAACGACGTCCGCGGGCATCCCTTTCCGGTTTTGCACCACCTCGTCCATTTTCAATCAAAGCATCCACTCCTTCTTGTAGAAGTCGTTGTGCATAACGAAGATCTCCACGATACGAAGAGTTTTCTTGAACCGTCGTTTCACGACGAATTTCGGCGACCAAAAGGTTGCGCGAAACAACTCGTTGATAAAGTTTGTTCACATCCGAAACCCTGACCAAGCCTTCTCCCCTTGGAATCGCGGGGCGCAAATCCGCCGGAAGAATAGGTAGACATTGAAGCCTCAACCAAGAAGGTTGAACATTCGAAATGCGAAGTTCCGCCCTAATCCGCAAACGACGAAGCAAACGACCTCGTTGACGCAGAAGACGACGATATTCAACCACTTCATTTTTGCGAAGCGATCCTTGTTCAAAATCTTCAATTTTTTCATCCAAATCAAGAAGGCCGGCCCGCGCATGGGTCACCCAACCAATTGGATCCAAACTTTGCAAACGCTCCAACAAAAGATCTCCTCCGGTGCGAGGAGCATGATCCGAAAGGGGGCGACGCTGCAAAAGGTTCGGCAACTTACCATACCTTGGCAACAAACGATCCCCACGTCGAGGTTCGGTGACCAAATACGAAGTCAGCCTGCCCAAGCCCTCCAAATCGCGACCCCTGTTTTCAAGCCGCGGAGCCGTCGAACTTGGACGCCAAAGCGCGTCTCGAAACAAACAATACCAAGGGAAACTCAAAACAACGTGTTCGGTCAACGAAATGGTTTTCACCGTTCGACGTGGAGGTGGGGGAGCCCTTGGCAAACGACGACGACGAATGCGTCGACTTTTCCTTTGGTTCCTCGGTTCATCCCTTGGAATCAAACGTTCTGCGGGAGCAAAATCCGTGGGTGGAAGAGTCAAACCTTGAAACCCGAGACGAAGTTGCAAACCGTTGGAGACACCACCTTCACATTTCAACAACGTTTCGAGTTTTCGGCGCGAATACCCCAGAAGTGGTGCCAAATAATGTGGTTGACCACGATAATACCAAGGATGGGCCAAAGGCGCCGCCAACGGAAGATAACCCAAACGATAACGACGGGCCCTCGGATCCAAAGTAATTTCCGTTCCACAATACCCACAAAAAACGGGTTCGCCCGGCAAGGCTTCGGTCGTTGTTTTTCCACACGAACAACGTCCTGGTTCCGGTGGAAATCCCAAAGCCGCTGGACGTGGATCGGAAGTCGTTCCGCCACAATGAAAACAAACACGAGTCACCGTTTTTGGTTGCGTTCGACGCGTTCGACCACAAGCACAAATTCCTTTCTGAATCGGGCCAAAAACACTCTCACAAAAAAGACCCCCAGGGTACGGTTTGAGCGTCTTATAATCGACGGTTCGCGCACTCCATACACGCCCCACGTTGGGGCCTTCGGGCCTTCGACGCAACGTCAAATGACGAATATGTCGGGGGGAAGCGGCGCGTACGCGAACTTGCGAAATCGGCCTTTGCCAATCCAAACGAGAAGCTCGAGGATCTTCTTTTCCCTCTTTTTCTACCTTCTTCTTTCCGAAGGTGTTTTTTTCTTTGTTCTCTTCACGACGATGAAGGAGAGAACCCTCGAATTCCGAATTCGAAAAAGAAGTTGCCTTAGTAGTTGTTTTCCTCCTAATGTTCTCGTTCTTGGGGTCCCGACGGACCCCCAAAAACGGATTTGGAATCCACAACGGGAAACAAAAATTCGTTTTCATGAAAAAAAGTAGAAAGGATAAAAAAAGGATGAAGAAAGATCCGTTTCCTTTCGATTCAACCTTTCTCGCGACAATGCATCTGGAATGACATAACGACTCAAGCTATTTAGACCATCCGCTCGACGAAGATCTCGTGGTTGAGAACCAAAAGCCGTACTCCTACCTTGGGCAGTAACTTCCAAACACAAAGATTGAAGCTCTCGAGCCAAAACCCGGAAAGTGTCTGGCCTATCTACGGCCAAAGGTCGATTTTCCAACAACGCTTCCGTCAAGACCGCACCACGACCCGCCACATCATCGGCTTTGATCGTGAGAAGTTCTTGAAGCGTATAGGAAGCACCAAAACCCTCCAAAGCCCACCTTTCCCTTTCCCCCACACGCTGACCACCGTTTCGTGCTCGACCACGTACTGGTTGTTGGGTAACCAAAGAATAAGGACCCGTCGCACGCGAATGCCTTTTATCATCAACCCTGTGGACCAGTTTCAAAATATAAGCCTCGCCGACCGCAACATCTTGTTCCAACAAATCACCCGTTCGTCCATCAAAAAGAGGCCTTTTTCCAGGACTCGTAGGATCAAAAAGCCAGCTTCGACCCGTTTGAGCACGTGCTTCGGCAAGCTTATTCAAGGCAATCGTTCGCGAAGCCCTCGGAGTTCCACTTCGTTCATCAAACGAAAGAACACGATAACGTTCGCCAAGCAATTTTCCAGCCAAACTCAACAAAGATTCATAAACTTGACCTACGTTCCTTCGAGAAGGAACACCCAACGGGTTAAGAATCAAATCTACCGGCGTACCATCCGACAAATGGGGCCTATCCGCCCTCGGAACAAAACGAGCAATAATGCCTTTATTTCCGTGACGTCCGGCCAATTTATCACCAATGCGGAGTTTGCGTTGAACGGCCCTCGAAATACGAACACGACCAATTTGAGGCGGATCTCCATGTTTCAAACCAGCTTCCAGCTCAAGGCCAGTATCGGGTGGAAAAACTTGGACTTCCAAAACGCGTCCCGAAAGATCCCTTGGAACACGCAAAGACGTTTGAAGAAGAGTCGGCGGTTCCCTATCCAAAACATCAAACCTCAAACGTTCATAGGGAGTCAAAGAACGAGGCGTAATGGGACGAACACGCAAGGCCAAAAGTTGGCCGGGCTCGACCCACGTTCCCGGACGAACCAATCCGCGTTCATCCAAAAAACGAGCACCAGGGAACGTTTCTTCCCTCCTATTTTCTTCCGAAAATTCGCGTTCTACGCCCCTCTTAAACCCTTTGACCGCGGCCAAAAGTTGAGACGAAGCGGGTTCAAAACGTTCAAATCCAAGACGAGTCAGACGAATTTCTGCGTCATAGTCATCCACATGCGAAGTCGTCGCCAAATCTTCGCGAAGCAAGCGTTCACTTACGACCCTTGCATCTTCAAAGTTTAGACCATCCCAAGGAGTATAAGCAACCAAAAGATTTCGACCCACGGCCAATTCTCCTGCCTGACTTGCTACACCATCGGCCAACAATTCGCCCGCTTCCCTCCATTGACCTTCTTGAACCACCGCACGTTGACGACGCCACGTCGATTGGTTCGTACGATGGGTGCCACCCAAACGGTATTCCACCGTACAAAGATAACCTCCTTTTTCTTCTTTTCGAGCCAAAGACAAAAGAAATTTATTTGTTTTCCCATTTTTGTTTCGTCGAAGAGTCTGCGTCTTTTTTCGAAACTTCACAGGTACATGGTGACGAACGACCGCACCGCCTTCAATCCAACTTTGCAAGACGATCCGATGTGCACTGACATAAGAGACAAAACCACTCCAACGAGCGCGAAGAGCATGCCCAGTATCCCTCACGGGATAGGTATCCAAAGAGGTGGTAATGCGAGGCGCTTCGGGTTGCAAAAGCGGAAGAGCTTGGCGAAGCCTGTTGGCTCCCCTCAAAACACGGTTTCCATCATCATGTTCCAAAAACGGAATCAAATTTGGACCCAAAGCCCTAGTTTGTCCTGGCCCAGGTGCAATCAAATCGACTTCCGAGGGTTCTCGCCTGGTATAGTCGCGTCCTTCCAGACGCGTCAAAATTCGTTGCGATTCAAGAGAACCGTCTTTTCGCAAAAACGAACCGGTCGCAATACGTGCCCATCCTTGTTGTTGAGGACCGACCAATTGCAGCTCATTGTCCAAAGAACCTTTTCCTTTCGAAACGGAAAGCAAAGAGGCATACAAACGACCTTCTCGACCAAAACGGGCCGTCAACGTGGGAGAGTTTACCCTTCCAGCGTTTTGACCTTCCGGCGTTTCTACCGGACAAATACGTCCATAATGACTAGGATGAATACTGCGCACTTCAATTTTGGCATTATCCAAACCCAAACCACCCGGACCCAAACCCGTCAAACGTCGTTTGTGGGTCAAATCGGCCAACGGATTGAGTTGATCGCCGAATTGAGAAAGTGGATTATTTCCAAACAACACCCGAAACGCTTGGTCCACGGGTTCCGTTGGAACCAATTGAGAAAGAGTAGCCCTCGTGAAAGGATTCCTCCTTTCCCTTCGTTGTCGGACCGTGGCTTCCAAACGAAGAAGAGCCAAACTAAGTTCTGCCGCCAACAATTCTCCCGCCGCACGAACGCGACGAGTAGCCAAACTATCAACATCGTCGACACGACGACGTCCTTGGCGGGCTTCAAAAAGTTCGGTGGTAGCACCGAGCAAATCACTTGGAGTCAAACAACGAACCGAGGAAGGAAGATTCAAACCCAAACGCTCGTTCAAACGTTCTCGACCAATCCTTCCCAAATCATAAGTTCGAAGACTGCCAAGCTTGCGAACCAAAAAACGAACGGCCAACGCCGGAAGGGGGCGCAAAGGTTCCCTTTGGGTGTTTTGCCATTGAAATTCACGACTACTCGTGATTTTTGGAACCCTATGCGAAACAGCAAATTCTTCTTCAAACGAAGCGGGGACGATTTTCGGTTGAACTCGTCCAAGCTTTGTCGATCCTCCCAACGAAGGTTTGGAAACCGGGCCCTCCTGGGCCTTCCCACTTCGAAGTTCTTCTTTTGTTTTTGGAAACAAAAGAGTTTCGTTCTGTTCTTCGGTTGGGAGCCTAGGGTTTTTCCTCCCTTTGTCTTGATAGGAAGCATTGTTCAACGGCCTGGTGGACGTTTTCCTTGGATCAAGACGGAACCTACGTTCATTCCTTTGAACTACCAACGACAAAAGACGCAAAGCGGCCCTACGATTCGATGGATGAACCGAAATAGAGGACAAAAGATTGCGTGGATCTTCTGGCTCCAAAAGAGCTTGTTCTTTTTCTTCGGGCGTAAGTTCGAGTGGAAGCCTCGAAGATTCGATCGCCGTTCCGGCCTCCGTACGGAAGGAACCCAAACGCTCCAACAAAACCGGCCAAGGAATGCCTACCGCTTGAAGAATCAACAACCTCGGAAGACGACCACAACGACGCCTACGAAGCCAAAGTCGTTGTTGTTCATCCAATTCAATGCGTGCCCAAGCACCTCGTTCGGGCACCAAATCCGCAAAATACAAATCCTGACCTTGTGCGTCTTGACGAACACCACAATACAAACCAGGACCTCGAACCAATTGTCCTACGATAACCCGGGGGGTTCCATTGACTAGAAAATGGCCCTGACGAGTGAGCAAGGGCAGAGTTCCAATCGGAATCCACTCAAAACGAACTTGTGCCGTGTGAGGATCTCGAACCGCCGCCGGCAAAACAATGCGAGAAGTATAGGTTGCTCCCAAACGAAGGGCTTCTTGGTAATTGCGGACCGGAGGTTCCCTTCGATAACATTCAGGATAAAGCCTCAATTCTCGTCCATTCTGACCTAGAAAGACATTCCGACGTTGAAATTCGGCGATGAGCCCTTCTCGCAAAAAACGAAAAAAACTTGCTCGTTGAATCTCCAACAAATTCGGAACCCGAAGAGGAGGAGCCGTAAAAGAAGTCATAAAAGGCAAACAAGAAAGGAAGAGGAGAGAATTCTACCGAAAGAGGTAGAAAGGGCCTACGAAGGGGGCTTGCAAGAGAAAGAAAAAGCTGCTATTTTCCTCCTCAGAAACGAATGGCTTCTTGCTTGTACAAACAAGAAAAGAACGAATCGTGGGCGGCATCGCCAAGTGGTAAGGCAGTGGATTGCAAATCCTTCACCCCCAGTTCGAATCTGGGTGCCGCCTAAAAGGACAAAAAAACTAAAAAAAGGATAAACTATAATTGTTTCTTCTCTTTTTCTTTTCTTTAGTAGAAGAGAAATAAGAAGAAAAGGCTCGTAGATAGCGAATGGGGGCCTCCGGGTAAGCTGCTTCCATAGGATCTGACTTGGTTCCCAAGGCCCCATCTCTAGAGCTACGAGTTATGAAATAGGATATCTCATTGGTGCGAAAACGTCAAGAGTTCATTTTTCTCTTCTTCTTTTTTTAGAAAAAAGAAGAAGAGAAAAATGAATATTTCAAATCACTCACAACAAGATCAATCAAACCATACTCACGAGCTTGCGTTGCATTCCTAAATTCGTCACGATCCAAATCGGCCGCAATACGAGGAAGAGGTTGCGTCGTAAATTCGGAATAAAGACGACCAATGGCACGACGTAGACGAACCACTTCTTCTGCTTCTGCAAAAACTTCGGTCGCTTGGCCTTTACTACCACCTTCTGGCTGGTGGATCCTAAAACGAGCATGGGGAAGACCCAGACGTTTGCCACGGGCACCTCCGGCCACGACAAAAGACGCCCTGGAAGCCGCCGTACCCACGTTAATCGTATTGACATCGGCGCGGACATATTGCCTGGTATCAACCAAAGACAAACCACAAGCAACCGAACCACCGGGAGAATTGACATACAAGAAGATATCTTTTCCGGCATCTTCGGCACTCAAATACAAAAGCAATCCAACCAGTTGGTTAGTCCTTTCATCATCGATGTCTTGCGTCAAAAACAAAACACGTTCACGCGAAAGGCGATTGTAAATATCGACCCATTGAGCCTGAGACTCACCTGGAAGACGATAAGGAACTTTAGGAACACCGATTGGCATAAAAAATTTAAAAACATTTACCAAATACCAACGAGGAACACGTCTTCCCTAGATTAGCCCGTTTCTCTCTTTGAATCTACTATCAACTTATATACTTTTTCTTTTTTCATCTTTTCCTTTCCGCGTCTTTGAAAACGCAAAGAAGAAGAGATGAAAAAAGCTTAACTCTTAGAACAAGCCTAGAGTTAGGGAGATATCGATTGGAAGCGTTGCACCAATACCCAACCAAATAGCTACCACCGTACCTAGTAGGAATACGGTCCTTGCGATTGGACGACGGAATGGGTTTTGAAATTTGTTAATGCTTTCAATAAAAGGAACGGTCAGAAGACCTGCGGGAACCGCACCCCTTAGAAGAACGCCTAGTAGTTTGTTTGGAACCGTACGTAGAAGTTGGAACGTCGGGAAGAAGTACCACTCTGGAAGAATTTCCAACGGAGTTGCAAATGGATTTGCTGGTTCACCATTCGCTGCTGGATCTAGAACTGCCAAACCAATAAGGCAAGCAAAAGTACCTAGGATTACAACCGGGAACATGTACAGCAAATCGTTCGGCCATGCGGGTTCGCCGTAGTAGTTGTGGCCCATGCCCTTAGCCAATTTGGCACGTAGGATTGGATCGGAAAGGTCAGGTTTTTTTAGAACGGACATAAAAAAGGAAGAGAAAAAAGTTAAAGTGGACCGGAAATACCTTGTTTACGGATCCTTAGGAAGTGCCTCAACCTGAACACCGCCGTTAGAAGCGGAAGAACGAAAGTGTGAAGACTGTAGAAACGAGTTAGAGTTGCTTGACCAACGCCAGAACCACCACGAAGCAATTCTACTAGACCTTGACCTACAACAGGAATTGCGTCTGGAACACCAGTTACAATTTTAACTGCCCAGTAACCTACTTGGTCCCATGGAAGGGAGTAGCCCGTTACACCAAAAGAAACGGTACAAACAGCCCTGATAACACCGGTAACCCAGGTCAATTCACGAGGACGTTTGAAACCACCCGTTAGGTAAACACGGAAAACGTGAAGAATCCTCCTAAGAACCCTCCTACTTGCAGACCAACGGTGAATCGAACGAATCAACCAACCAAAGTTTACTTGGGTCCTGATGTATTCTACGGAAGCAAAAGCATCCACTACACTTGGACGGTAGTAGAAAGTCCTTGCAAAACCAGTAGCTACTTGTACTAGGAAACAAGTAAAAGTAATACCACCGATACAGTAGAAAATGTTTACATGGGGTGGGACGTATTTGCTAGAAATATCATCCGCGATAGCTTGAATCTCAAGACGTTCTTGAAACCAATCTAGACCTTACTCATGAGAAGTGAAAATGAAAAAAAAAACGCACCCTCTTTGTTTTTTTCGTAACGAGAAGACAAAAAGAGTTCCAAACATCCTTTCTCTTTACCGACGTAAAGAAAAGGAAGAACGACGCAGTAGGGCTTGGAGAAAAACTATAAGAATCTTTTTTTGTTTTTCCTTTAGTAAAACAAAAAATCTTCCTTTCTCTTTTAATTCTTTCGCTAAAAGAGAAAGAATTAAAAGAGAAAGAATTAAAAGTGCTAAAAAAGGAGGTTCTCGAATAAACGAGCCCTGCTTTCCCAACTCATGGTTACTCCATCAAGAACTACAGAGTTATTGTAGATTTCAAGAAGGATTACCAGAAAAACAGCGAAAAGGCCCATAAAAACGGCCCTTACTGGAGTGGTGCCCCAGCCGGGAGCCACTTTACCATATTCGGAGTTGAGAGGTTTTAGCAAGGAACCCAGACCGGTTTCCAAGCCACCATCCATCTCATCTTGCTTCCTACGTGCAGGAGCTTTGGTCGTTGCCATACGAAGGTTAAAGGGAAATGTTGAGGAAAGCACGTGTTCTTCTTTCTTCCGCTGCTTTTTCTTTGTCTTCTTTTGTTTTTCTTTTTAAGAAAAACGAAAAGAGAGGAAAAGAATACTTAGAAAGAAAAAAAGAAAAAAGGTTTAATCCTCGTGCTCCTCGAACGGATCCCGTAGCCCCTTCGAGGGCGGGCCGAATCCTACGTAAATGCAATACGCGGTCACACTCAAAAGGAGGGACGACAGGAACAACGTAACGAAGAACGCCGAGCTTTCCATAAAAAAAGAGAAAAGAAGAAGATTTTTTTCTTTTGTTCGTATCCAACTCTTCGTCTTCTTCACTTACGTAAAGAGAACGTCCATTTGGAAAAGAAAAACAAAAGAAAAAAATCCTCGACGGTTGACTGCGAAATCTATTCCTTGATACGTGGAGGTTCACGGAAGAAGATCGCAAAGAAGATGATACCTAGGGTACCAACAAGAAGGAAGGTATAAACTAGCGCTTCCATAAGAGAAGAATCAATTAAACGGATTGACGACGGGTGCTTACGTCACCAAGTTTCAAGAACGCACCGAATTCAACTTGATCATCTAGATCTGGATCGATACCAGCGAACACATCACGGAAGATGGTACGCGCACCGTGCCAAATGTGGCCGAAGAAGAATAGAAGTGCGAAACAAAGGTGACCGAAAGTGAACCAACCACGAGGGCTGCTACGGAAAACACCATCAGATTGTAGAGTAGCGCGGTCAAATTCGAACACTTCGCCAAGCTGAGCACGACGAGCATATTTCTTAACGGTTGCTGGATCATTGAAGGTTACACCATCCAATTCACCACCGTAGAAAGAAACCGTTACACCTACTTGTTCAATACTGTATTTCGATTCTGCACGACGGAAAGGAACGTCTGCACGTACTACACCATCTTTGTCGATTAGAAGAACCGGGAACGTTTCGAAGAAGGTAGGCCTACGACGAACAAAGAGTTCTTTGCTATCACGATCACGGAAAACCGCGTGACCAAGCCAACCTACTGCGATACCATCACCACTGTTCCTTGCACCTGCACGGAACAAACCGCCTTTAGCAGGGTTGTTACCGACATAGTCAAAAAATGCAAGTTTTTCCGGGATTTGTGCCCAAGCACTTGCAAGGGTAGCACCACCTGCAACACTTGCTTGTACACGTTTTTCGATTTCTTGCTGGAAGAAACCTTGGTCCCATTGGTAACGAGTTGGGCCGTAAAGCTCAATTGGAGTTGCCGCAGAACCGTACCACATGGTACCCGCAACAACAAACGCTGCCCAGAAAACCGCTGCAATACTGCTCGAAAGAACCGTCTCAATGTTACCCCTACGAAGAGCATTGTACAGACGTTGTGGTGGACGCACACATAGGTGGAAAAGACCCGCCAAAATACCAAGGATACCTGCAGCAATGTGGTGCGCAGGAATACCACCTGGGTTATAAGGGTCAAAACCATCCGCACCCCAAGAAGGAGCTACTGGTTGAACACTACCGGTTAGACCGTAAGGATCGGAAACCCAAATACCAGGTCCAAAAAGACCCGTTACGTGGAACGCACCGAAACTAAAGCATAGAACACCAGATAGGAACAAGTGAATACCAAAGATTTTTGGTAGATCGAGTGCTGGGTTACCAGTACGAGGATCACGGAACAAGCTCAAATCCCAGTAAACCCAGTGCCAAATGGAAGCAAGAATCAAAAGACCAGAAAGAACGATGTGAGACGCAGCTACACCTTCGTAACTCCAGATGCCCGGATTGGTTGCCGTTTCGCCACTGATCGTCCAGCCACCCCAAGATTGGGTTACACCAAGACGAGTCCTGAATGGAAGAACAAACCTACCTTGACGCCACCTTGGGTTCAAAACCGGATCGGATGGATCAAAAACAGCAAGTTCATAGAAAGACATGGAGCCGGCCCAGCCAGCTACCAGGGCGGTGTGCATAAGGTGAACCGAAATCAATCGGCCCGGATCGTTCAACACAACCGTGTGAACGCGATACCAAGGTAGACCCATAATGGGAAAAGAGAACTGTCTTCGTTGTTTCAATGGAAAGTTAAGCAAGGATAGATCCTTGGCTTCGTTTATTCTATCGGGAAACTCTTTCTTCTTTTTTAATTTTTTAATTAAAATAGAACTAAACCTATTTTATTTTATACTTGTTTAATCCACCAAAGCTTTCTTGCCTTCCCTCTTTTCTTCTTTTGTTTTAGCAAAAGAGAAAAGAAGGAAGAAAAAAGTCTATGATTTGATGGTTACTTTACCACCAGCTTCCTCTAGTTCTTTCTTAGCAGCTTGTGCTTCATCTTTCGAAACACCTTCTTTCACTGCTTTTGGAAGAGAAGAAGTGAAGTCTTTCGCTTCTTTCAGACCTAGACTGGTAAGACTACGAATTACTTTGAGAGCCGCCACGCGTTTGTCTTCCGCTACGGATTCAAGAATAACATCGAAAGTAGTCTTTTCTGCTGCTGGAGCAGCACCTGCTGCGGCACCACCTGCAGCTACCCTCCTCCTGCCACCACCTGCCGGTGCACTTGCATCCACACCGAAGGTTTCTTCGATTTGGGAAACAAGTTCTGCGGCTTCAAGTAGAGTTAGAGACTTTAGCTTTTCTAGAATTTCGTTAGTAACTGCGGACATAATTAAAAAACAAGAAACTCAATAAGAGAGACGAAATCAAGCAAATTTTTCCCTTTTTTTTCCTCTTTGGCTTTCGCAAAAGAAAAAAAAGAGAAAAAGAGAAGAATAAACGTTTAGAGAATTGTGGAGCTTTACGAGCTTTTTTCAAACCGTATTTACGACGTTCTTTCTCGCGAGCATCTCGCGTCAACAAATGTTGTGCGCGGAGAGTTTCACGGTAACGACCGTCCACAACCCTTAGGGCACGAGCCAAACCAAGTTGAATTGCATCGACTTGTCCATTCAAACCACCACCACAAACTCGAACCTCTACATCAAAAGCATTGGTATCGAGAGCACGGAAAGGAGCTTGAATTTTCAACAAGTGAGCAGCACTTCCTCCAAGGTATTGGTCCGCTCCCAAACCGTTAATGCGAACCGATCCAGAACCGGCCGAAAGAATAATTTGAGCAACGGCCGTTTTACGACGCCCAACTGCACGAGCGAGGGGAGTAGCCATACTTAAGAAAAAAAATAAAACTTGGGAGGGTGGAATCCTTCCAAAGCGAAGCAAAGCCGTAGCGGCTTCCGATCGAATAGATTCCGAAAGTTGCCTTGGTTGTTCTTTTTCCAAACTTTCATTTGGAACTCCTTCGGTGGCCCTCCAAACTTTCGTTTGGAAGAGCGGCCCACGAGCTCCAAACCTTGGTTTGGAAGAGGGACTCAAAGAACGCAACAGATCTCCAAGAGTAGAAATTCCTTGGGCCCGAAGAATTTGATAAGTAGAAAAAGAAAGATCCAAATTTCCTACATCCAAACCCAACGGTTGGGCGTATTTTTGATAGCCGCCAAGAATTTGTTGAATCAAACTTTGTTTGGAACTTTGAGTGGTGAACCTTGGCTTTTCCAACTCCGACGGACTTTCTTTTTTCTCTTTCGAAAAAAGAGAAAGTGGAGATGGAGTCGCCCTTTTCAAAAGAGAGGTCGAAGGTTTCAAAGTCAAGCCAACAATGCCCGAAAAAAGAGAAACCAATTGTTCGGCAGCTTGTCGCAAGGCTTGCCTTGGAGAAACCGATCCATCCGTTGTAATTTCAAAAACAAGGATCTCCCCGCTTTGATCAAATGGACCCGCTTCTTCAATACGAAAACCCGCACGACGAACCGGCCCTTGTTTGTCCCCTACGGGCAACCAAGGACCCCCAGGTGGCAACGAAAAACCCGCCTCCGCAAGATCTTCTTCCAAAGGAGAGTTAGGCAGAGGATCTTGAAGATTAGAAGACAAAAGAATTCGACCTCGAAGAACAGCTCCTGGAGCCAAATGACCCAGAAGAAAATTTGGATTGATACAACGTACTCCGGACGGAAGACGAAGATCCCCCGCATGCAACCTTCCCGGCCCACGTGCCTCAAAATAACCCCTGGTATGGGACCTTTTCGAAGGAGAAGCGGACAAAGCCACTTCGCGAAAACGAAGAAGCAAATCCAAAATAGGTTCATGAATTCCTGCCACTCGCGAATACTCATGGACCGCCCCTTCGATTTCGACAGCGCGAATTCGAAGAGAAGGCAATCCTTGAAGCCTAGTACGACGAAGAGAAGTTCCCAACGTTGTTGCCAGTCCCGCAGGAAAAGGGCCTAGATGCAATCGAGAATACCAGGTCGCATTCTCTTCTACTCGCGAATCGACACAATGTAGAAAAAGACGGCGCATGGGAAAAGAACAAGAAAAAAGATAAAACGCGACGACGTTTTGGTGCACGACAACCGTTATGAGGAAGAGACGTAATATCACGAATCAACGTCACACGAAGTCCAGCATCATGAACACCACGAATCGCCGTTTCTCGTCCAGGACCAGGGCCCCAAACATAGACACGAGCTTCTCGCCTACCTTGTTCCAAGCCTTTCTTAGCGGCCGCCTCTGCTGCGGTTTTTGCTGCGAAGGGAGTACTCTTACGAGCACCACGGAACCCACAAGCACCCGCCGAACTCCAAGCAACCACGCCGCCTTGAGGCGTGCTGATGGTAACGATGGTGTTATTGTAAGTCGCTTGAATATGAACAACTCCTTTCGGAATTTTTCGTTTGGTCTTTTTTGCGGCCGTTACTTTTGCAGATGGTTTAGCCATAATGGAATGGATGAAAGACCACAAGCCAAGTTATCCTTGGCGTTGTTTATGCTTTGGATTGGAACAAATGACCCTAATTTTGCCACGACGGCGAATGAGGCGACATTTTTCACAAATTTTTTTCACCGAAGAACGAACCTTCATAGGAGGTAGAAAAAGTTACCAAATAGAACAAAGAAGTTCTCCCCCAATACGACGAGCACGCGCTTCTCGATCGGTGAGAAGACCTTGCGGAGTAGACAACAAAACCACTCCAAGTCCACCCAAAATTTGAGGGATTTCTTTGTGGTTCGCATAAACACGCAAGCCCGGACGACTAATCCGTTTAAGATTGGTCAAAACAGGCGTACGCGCTGCCCCGCGATATTTAATACGAAGTTCCCTGTCGGCACCCACCGTTTCCCTCGTTTCCACAAATCCTTCACGAAGAAGAAGGGAAGCGATGGCCGCGGTAGCACGCGTTTTCGGAACCAAGACCGTCGGGCTTTTTACTCGAACCGCATTGCGAATACGAGTGAGCCTGTCGCTGATGATATCGTTAGTCATAAGAAAAAAGATAAGCGAGCACGGAAAGGCCTTCCAAGGTGTTTCAACAACGCCACTCCTTCTTCATCCGTTCGACAAGAAGTAATGATCGAAATATCCCTACCTCGAAGTTGATCAATTTGATCATATTGAATCTCAGGGAACATCAATTGTTCCTCAAGACCCAAACTGTAATTACCATGGCCATCGAAACTTTTGGGGCTTACACCTTGGAAATCTCGAATACGTGGCAAAGCCAAATTCCTCAAACGATCAAGGAAGGCATACCTACGTTCGCCTCGAAGAGTCACCGTCAAACCAACGGGCCTATTTTCACGGATTTTAAAACCCGCAATAGCTTTTCGAGAACGAGTGACCACCCCGCGTTGCGTCGCGATCAGACTAAGTTCCGAAAGCGAAGACTCGAGGAGTTTTGCATTTTGGGAAGCATCCCCAAGACCACGGTTGATTACAATTTTTTCTACCCGTGGTACTTGATGCTGGTTTTTGTACGGAAACTGCTGGCGCAATTGCGGCACTACCGTTTCTTGGTAGAAACGCTTTAGTCGCTGAGTCATAGAGCACGGAAAAGAAGATCCACGATTTTTTTCTTTTTCCCTTTTTGAGGTGTTTTTTAACCTTCGAAAGAAAAAAGAAAAAGGCCCAAGGTCTTGAAAGAATTCTCCAGATTTCTGGAGATGGGCTCGATGGAACAAAAAATGACAAGACCTCCGGAGCAAGCGAAACGATTTTTGCGAAACTTTTATCTCGCAATTCTCGTGCAACCGGACCAAATACACGACTACCACGAGGGTTGCCGTCTTTGTTAATGATTACCGCAGCGTTTTCGTCAAAACGAATTCGACTTCCATTACCGCGTTGAACATCTCGACGAGTACGTACGACTACCGCACGAACCACTTCAGAACGTTTGACTGGCCTGTTGGGAAGGGCGTCTTTCACTACTGCAATAATCACATCACCAATATGGGCACGGCTGCCACCAAGAACACGGATACACCTAAGTTCACGTGCTCCCGTATTATCCGCGACCTGCAGATACGTCTGAGGTTGGATCATGAGAGAAAAAGTTTTCCAGCTTTCTGGTGCTCTTCTTTCTTTTCCCTCTTCTTCTTTTTCTTTAGAAAAAGAGAAAGGAAAAAAGGAAATAGGAAAGAAGGGAAAAAAAGAATTTCAAACTTTCGTTTGGTTCCAAATTTTCATTTGGAAGAAAAAAGGTAAAGAAGCCGAAAGACCAACAAAAGTAGTTTTCCTTGGCCTTTTCGACGAGGCGATACGCCTTGCTTCTCGAGCCCTTGCTTCTGGAATTCCACGCAATTCGAAAACCATAGTTCCTGGGCGAACCACTGCCACCCAAAATTCTGGCGAACCTTTGCCGGAACCCCTTCGGGTTTCTGCTGGACGAACCGTAGCAGCTTTATCTGGGAAAACACGAATCCATAGTTTTCCGCCTCGTTTTACATAACGAGTAAGAACACGACGACTCGCTTCTAGCTGGCGTGCGGTTACCCATGCGGGTTCGGCCGCTTGCAAGCCAAATTCACCAAACGCGACCGTATTTCCAGTCGTAGCACGACCTTTCCTGCGGCCTCGGTGAGGTTTGCGATACTTCGTTCGTTTTGGGCTTAGCATAAATCAAGAAATGAACGAGGGCGACGGGAAGCCGGACGACGCGGTTTGCGTTCTGCCGTAGGTTTCGTTCCAGGAGCTGGTCGGAAAACCCAAACCTTAACACCCAGAAGTCCGAAAATAGTTCGAGCCGTTTTACAGGTGTAATCCAAATCGGCCGACAAAGTATGAAGGGGAACACGTCCCTGACGAATCCATTCCTTTCGTGCAATTTCGGCACCATTCAAGCGGCCCGAAACTTGGAGACGAATACCACGTACACCGGCTTGTTGTGCACGATCCCTAGCCAAACGAAGAGCACGTCGGAACGGCGTTCGTTTTTCTAGTTCACTTACAACAAATTCCGCCAAATACGAAGCATCCGCTTGCGCGTATGGACATGGACGAACAAACACTTGAATCTCAGGGTTCCTTTCCCTTTGATGTTGCGTTCGGCCAGGTTGGAAGAAAGAAGGTCCTTTCAACTGAAGCAGTTCGCGTCGAACTTGATTACATTCGCGTTGCAACTCTTGACGAAGTCGTTCTAGCGCACCGCCATCCGGACCCACCAAAGGGCGAACTTGAGCGGCAGAAAGACGAAGTCGAAGGCCGTTTCCGCGACGTTCAATCAGAACTTCCGAAATGCCACAATGACGACGAGTCCGTTGAAGATAGTCGCGGAGGCGTTGATCTTCTAGGACCAGATAGGAATATTGCTCGGGTGGAGCATACCATCGCGCTCGGTGACGTTGCGTAATGCCGAGGCGAAGGCCAAGAGGGTTGGTCTTCTGTCCCATAAAGAATAAGGGGTTAGGGGAATGAGCGCTTGGTTTTCTTATCCGTTTTGGTATGACCACGGAAGGTACGAGTTGGAGCGAATTCGCCAAGCTTATGCCCGACCCTTTGATCCGTAATAAAGACAGGGATGTGTTCGCGACCATTATGAACCGCAATCGTATGTCCAATCCTGATCGGTACAATGGTAGAAGCGCGGGACCAAGTGGTTACCACACGTTTCTCTCCATCTTGATTCAGACGTTCGATTTTCCGAAGAAGGTGATCGGCCACGAACGGACCTTTTTTGAGGGAGCGTGCCATAAGGCAAAATCAAAAAGAAATCTTAAGAACGACGACGAAGAATGTACGCATTACTGTACTTCTTCGGACGACGGGTTTTTACTCCGAGAGTAGGTTTGCCCCACGGCGTTACCGGACGGGAACGACCAATAGGACAACGGCCTTCACCACCACCGTGCGGGTGATCTACAGGGTTCATTACACTACCACGAACATGCGGACGAATGCCTCGCCAACGTTTGCGACCAGCTTTGCCAATCACTTCATTGGAAGCATCCAAATGGCCTACTTGCCCAACGGTCGCCCAGCAAGACTGCTGAACCAAACGAACCTCTCCCGAAGGAAGGCGAAGGGTAGCATAACCATTTTCACGAGCTACGAGTTGAGCCCTCGCGCCCGCCGCACGTGCCAATTGGCCTCCTCCTCCCGGACGTAGTTCCACGTTGTGGACCGACGTACCCAAAGGAATATTCCAAAGTGGAAGTGCATTTCCAGTTTCTACTGGAACACGGAACCCCGAAACGACTTGAGCTCCCGCTGGAAGTCCTTTCGGAGCCAAAATGTAACGCTTTTCTCCATCCAAATAATGAAGAAGGGCGAGGTGAGCATTTCGATTGGGATCGTATTGGATCGACACGACGCGAGCCGTCCTTCCAAGTTTGTCCCGCAAGAAATCTACCTGACGATACAGACGTTTGTGACCACCGCCGCGGTGACGAGACGTAATCACACCACGGTGATTGCGTCCACGTGCACGATGCACGGATTGGACAAGCGTTTTCTCTGGAGTCGAGCTGGTCAATTCTTCAAAAGAAGAAATAACTGCATGCCGCGTACTCGGAGTGTAAGGGCGAAAAGAACGAAGACCCATACAGATAGGGACAACAAAAAAAGAACCTAAAAAGGATTCTCCAAACTTTGTTTGGAACTATACAGATTCTGGTAGAAGCGTAATGCTTTGGCCTTTCGCCACAGTAACAATCGCACGTTTGGAACGTGGTTTGGTACCGACATAAGCGCCCAACCGGCGATGTTGACGGGGAGGACGATGAGTATTCACCGCCAAAACTTGAACACCAAACAAAGACTGTACGAGTTCCCGAATTTGGGGTTTCGTCAATCGTGGATCCACATCAAACCTATATTGGTTATGCCTCTCTAGGAGACGTACCGACTTTTCGGTAAGAACAGGATGCTTGACAAAGTCGATCATGAGGGAAAGCAAAGAAGGATCCCACTGCGTCTTCTTGATTCTTGTTTTTTGCTCTTTTTCTTTCGCTTTTACGAAAAGAAAAAAAGTGAAAGCAAGAGAAGAATGATGTTAATGGCAGGTACAGTTCTAGAGTACTTCTTTCAAACCTGTTGATAAAGCACTAAAAAACAAATGACAAGGTTTTTTAAAGGGTTCCTTTCTTCTTTCGATTCTTTTTTAAAGACTGGAAAGAAGAAAGGAACAAAAGAAGTTCACGTGTTGATTCAATCAATTGATAATAAGTCGCACTCGTCGTAGGCGAAAGACGATTAAGATGACGGAAAACCCAGTATTTAAACAAAGTATCAATCCTTACTGGAACGGTCGCAATGGCCAATTTAATCACCTGCTCATTTTCTTCCAATCCAATTCGTTTCCTTGCCGCTCGAAGAGCAACGTCCCACCCATTTTTCGAATGGTAACCCACCAACAATTCTGCTCCATAATACAACAAAAAACATTTGAGTGGATCATCCAAAGCAAAAAATAGCTCGGTCAGAACTCCACGCAAAATGATAATTTCATAACGCAAACGAAACAAAGCGAGAGCAACCGCAACGATCAGAGTCAAATCTCCCGTCAAAGCTACCAACGAAGCAATCGATTCATCATTGTAGCGTTCCAAAACTTCCCTCCTTCGTTGATGAAGAATGGCTTCTTGTTGTCCTGGAATTTGCAGTTCACGGGCACGCTCGCCAATAAAAATTTCTGCATTCGGAAGATGGCTCAGCCTTTCTTCAAAATACAAAGCTTCTTCAAAACCACGAAGTTCTTGCAAAGCCAGATGTTGTTGAGCTTCACTCAAGAACGCACCGGAATGATAAGTATTCCACGCGTAACGAATCCAAGGTTGGTAAAACCAGCGTTTCCCCAATTCACTCACCAAAATGGGTGCGGCCAACAATCCCAGCGCAGCACGTGCCGACGCCAAGAATTGATAACGACCCAAACGAGAACGTTCCACCGCCGCGTCTTCAAAGGCTGGACTTAGTCCTTGATAAAAACGAAGAATGGTTTTGGGAATGCTAGAAGGAATCGGTCCCAACGGTTCATAGCCTGGAAGCAGAACATTGGGAGGTACTTCTCCACGAGCAAAAGCGCGTTCCCTTAGATTTCGTTTTGTGCGATCAGACAAATCAGTCAACGGAACTTCTTCATAGTAGGGGCGAACTCGAAGTCGTTCTCCAAAAGCTTGAATTTGTCGTTCAGCTTCTTCAAACAACGTCCTCAATTCTTGTCCTTTTTGAATTTCCGAAGGAGAGCCGGCACGAAGTCCCAACGTCCTCAACCACGAATCTACCGTCAATCCAAGTTGTGCGTCCAAGCGTGCCAAACGACTCGAAACCCACAATTCAAACAAACGACTTGCCAAGAGATCGGTCAACGGTCGATACAACTCTCCCTCAACAGAACCCAACGAAGGTTTGGAATTGGTCGAAGACCTTTCCCTCGCTTCCAACCCTCGAAGCAAACGTTCCAAATTACGATAGGCACGTTCCCTCGGATTCCAAACGGGAAGATTGGAGCCCGAACTTCGATAGCCAAGAAAGCGAGGCGGAAGTGCTTCTTTGGAACGATTGAACTTCCCTCGCGATTTCTTTTTTTCTTTTTCCTCTTCTTGTTTAAAGAAGAACAAATTTTGTTTCGAAAAAAAAGGTTTTCGACGCAGATTCATAGGATGAAAAATAGGAACGTTTGACGCCAATCCTTCCAAGCCTACTTGTAGAAAACGAGCCAAATCTGCCGCTTGGCGTTCCAATTCTTCAAGAGTCAAGGGAGCTCCTACACGGGTCAAAAGAAGATCTCGATTTCCTTTCAAACGAAGATAAATGGCACGGCGTGGGTTCAATCCTTCTTGAATGTCGACACGAACCGCATCGACTTCGGACAATGGATAAACCAATTCCCTGCGACGATTTCCACCTGGATAACCCCAACGGAAAATACGTACACGTCCAGCTTCGCGATCAAATTCGTTAAATCCTCCTCCCACCGACCAAAGGATACAACACCAAAGATAGATGGCTAGACTCAAAGCCAACGTTCCATAAAAACACCTCACCAATCCTTGTGGAAAGAATTGAATTTCGGAGTGATCAAGAAAAGGAAGCAAATCATAGCCGAGGCGACTCGAAAGCCCAGCCGACAAAAAGCCAGCACCTCCCAGCGAAAGCAAAAACGCCCAAATATAGTTACTTAGGCGGCGAGAACCTAGAACTGGATCTCGACGAAAGGTCAAAGTATTTTGCGTCATAAGATAATGTTTCCTTTGAAGCCTCTTTTTTCAAGAAGCCTCAAAGGAAAAAAACTAACTCTTTCTTTTCTCCCAAACCTAGGTTGGGAGCTCCTTTTGGAGAAGACGAAGAAAGAACAAAACGTTCTTTCAAACGAGTTGCTTTGCCGATACGATCACGTAGATAGTACAATTTTGCACGACGAACGGATGCACGACGAAGAACGTCGATACGTGGAACAGCTGGCGAATGAAGAAGGAAAACACGCTCCCTTCCAATGCCTTGGAAAACTCGACGGACCGTAATCGTGGAATTCAATCCAGCACGATGTTGAGCAATGAGGGTTCCTTGGTAGGTTTGGACACGTTGTTTATTTCCTTCTTGAATCAAAACTCCAACAGCAACCGTATCGCCAATTTGAAGGGTTGGAAGATCCTTTCGCAACTGAAGCGATTCCCTTTTTTGGACGGTTTCAGACAAGTTCATAACACAAAAAGAAAATACAAAGAAAACCTAAAAGCAACAAGGTTGATTTTAGGATCGAAGAAACTACACCTGCACCTACGGTACGACCACCTTCACGGATAGCAAAACGCCTTCCTTTTTCAATTGCAATCGGTTGAATAAGCTCAACAACCCTACGAATACGGTCGCCTGGCCTTACCCTTTCCGCATTGCTACCGTCATCGGCAGTAAACGTTTCTACTTTACCCGTTACGTCCGTGGTACGAACGTAGAATTGTGGACGGTAACCCGTGAAGAATGGAGTGTGACGACCACCTTCTTCTTTGGTTAGAACATACACTTGAGATTCGAATTTGGTGTGCGGGGTGATGGAACCTGGTTTTGCCAGTACCCTACCACGTTGAATATCATTCTTCTGAATACCACGAAGAAGAATACCTACGTTATCACCAGCTACGCTTTCTTCTAGCGTTTTCTGGAACCTTTCTAGGCCAGTTACGATAGAAGTTTTCGTTTCTTTAATCAAACCAATGATTTCAATGTTGTCACCAACTTTGATCAAACCACGTTCTACTCGACCGGTTGCTACCGTACCACGACCCGTAATAGAGAACACGTCTTCTACTGCCCTAAGGAAAGGTTTATCCGTTTCACGTTCTGGAGTTGGAATGTAGCTATCTACCGCATCCCTTAGTTGGTAAATTTTATCTACCCATTTGTCTTTGCCACGAGTCCTGGTTGGATTTGCTACCACTGCTTCCAGTGCTAGCAAAGCGGAGCCGGGAACAACTGGAATTTCATCGCCAGGGTATTCGTATTTGCTCAAGGTTTCACGAACCTCAAGTTCTACTAGTTCAAGAAGTTCAGGGTCATCCACCCTATCTTCTTTATTCAAGAAAACAACAACGTTTGGAACGCCAACTTGTTTTGCTAGAAGGATGTGTTCTTTGGTTTGTGGCCTTGGACCATCCGCACCAGAAACAACAAGAATCGCACCGTCCCTTTGAGCAGCACCAGTAATCCTGTTTTTTACATAGTCCGCGTGGCCGGGACAATCTACGTGTGCGTAGTGACGTTTTTCCGTTTCGTACTCAACGTGCGCCGTATTAATGGTAATACCACGTGCTTTTTCTTCTGGAGAAGAGTCAATTTCATCATATTTTTTACCTACACCACCACCACAAGCCGCAAGGGTCCTGGTGATAGCTGCCGTTAGAGTCGTTTTACCGTGGTCTACGTGACCAATCGTACCAATGTTAACGTGAGGCTTTTTACGTTCAAACTTGCCGCGTGCCATAAATGATTTGGAAGAAAAGAACTCCCTTCAAAAAAAGGGAGAAAAAGGATTCCTACTTGAGGAATTAAAATTATGTTAGCACCGTTTGATTTGCCCAGCAAGCAAAACCAAAAGGAGGGGAAAAATAAGAAGCGATATTTTGCAAAAGCTTTATTTGCTTCTGCCCTACGATGAACTTCATCACGTTTTTTCCTGGCACCACCCGCACCGCGAGCAGCATCCATGATTTCCGCACGAAGACGAGCAGACCTATCACGACCCGAACGAGAACGAGCCGCTTCTAGCCTCCATTGAATCGCCCTGGAAGTACCGCGACGAGGACCTACTTCCACTGGAACTTGGTAAGTAGCACCACCCACACGACGAGCTTTTAGTTGCACGGCCGGAGTAATCCCACGAATTGCATGTTCCAGAATCGGAAGAGCTTTTTGTCCCGACTGTTGCTCTACTTCTTGAAGGGCCGTATAAATCAGACGATATGCTACCGATTTTTTACCATCTCGCCTTAGACGATTCACAACCCTGTGAATCAAAGGACTTTGGTAAATAGGATCCGGAGTTAGATTACGCTTTTTTGCAGTACGACGACGAGACATAAGTAACAAGAAAAATGAACGTTTAGGTCGTTTCACACCGTATTTCGAACGGCTTTGGTTACGATCTTTTACCCCAGCGGCATCCAGCGTTCCTCGAACGATGTGATAACGAACGCCAGGAAGGTCTTTCACACGACCACCACGAATCAAGACAACAGAGTGTTCTTGTAGGTTATGGCCTTCGCCTGGAATGTAAGCAGTAATTTCAAAACCGGTCGTCAAACGAACTCGAGCCACTTTTCGTAGGGCCGAGTTTGGTTTCTTTGGCGTCGTGGTATAAACACGCGTACAAACCCCACGACGTTGTGGGCAAGAAACCAATGCAGGAGATTTGGTTTTCTTGGTAAGCTGTTTTCGTGCCGAACGAATGAGCTGTTGAATGGTAGGCATAGAACGAAAAGAATCAAATTCACAAAAAGAAGAACTTTTGTGAAACAATCTCACTTTAGTAATTTTTGCGTTTTTCTCCTTAACTTTCTCTTTTTCTAAAGAAAAAAATAAGAGGGAAAAAAAGAAGACAAAGATCTAAAAGAAGAAGCGCAGAAAATCTTTTTACATCAAAAAAATACATGAAGAACCACTGGTCTCTTCCTGCCTCTTTCTTTTTTACTAAAGTAAACGAAAAAAGAAGTAGGAAGAAAGGTTTACGCTTTAGAAAGCGAAAACAAGCGCGTCTGGGAAAAAACGATTAACTTCAATCAAAAGGCTTGCCACAAAGCTAACACTCACGAGAGTTAGAACGGGAGCGGTCGAAAGGTAGGTTACGAAATCTTTCATAGAGCCAAAATAGGTGGAAGGAATAGAAACCACCCAATACATAGCTTATCTGACGTGAACGAAAAAAAAAGAAAGATCTCTTAAAAAGAAATCCTTTTTCCTCCTTGCTTCGTTGGAAAGCAGGGGTTATACTTTTGCCAATGCCAGAGAAGTAGTACGGGATGTAGCGCAGTTTGGTAGCGCTCTTGATTTGGGATCAAGAGGTCGCAGGTTCGAATCCTGTCATCCCGAACCAATAACATCCTTAGTTCAGTTGGTAGAACGCAGGTTTCCAAAACCTGATGCCGTGGGTTCAAGTCCTACAGGGTGTGATTTTCCTTTCCCTTCTTCCTTTCCCTCCTATTCTTTTTCCTCTTACTCTTTTTCTTTAGAAAAAGAAAAAGTTAAGAACAAAAAGAAGGGAAAAAAGAAGTTTAATTCCGTTAGCCAAACAAATGGCAACCTGCCAGCTACACGTGCTTGACGAATGGCACGAGACCTTGCACGGTGTTGTTTTGCCGTCAAGCCATTCACACGACGTGGAAGAATTTTTCCAGTAATCCCGATGTAACGACGCAACAAAGCAACGTTCTTATAATCGATCGTGTAAGGCAAGGAAGTTGGAAGAGGGGCTGCTTTGGCGCCCCCACGTCGTTTCAACGAAGTACGAACATTCGTTTTATTCGATGGTTTTTGCCTCATAAAAAACAAAAGAAGAACCGTAAGGACGGTTGAATTTGATGAACAATAGAACGGAAAGCAGCGGGATCCAAAGAAGCTAGTTGAGCCAACGTTTTACGATTCAAAGAACACTTCGACAATTTCAAAGCGAACCTTAGACGACTGTAACTCCTACCATGTTCATGAACTGCCGCGTTCAAACGCGTAATCCACAAACTACGGAATTGACGTTTCCGCTCATGACGGCCACGATAAGCATAACGCAACGCTTTCCTAGCATGCTGCTGCGCCCTGCGGAACAAACGCGAGTTCGAACCACGAGCACCCGAAGTCAAGGAAAGAATTTTTTTACGGCGTTGGCGCGCTACGGCACCACGTTTTACACGGGTCATAAAAAAAAGAAGAAAACCCTAAACCTAAAAGAAAAAAATAGCTTTTCGGTAAACTTTGAGCAACAAAGGCTTCCGGTTAGCAATCGATATCTTATCCGAGAAATGAAAAACACGCAAGAAAAAAAAAGAGTGCTTTTCCTCCGTTCTCCGCTTCTTCTTTTTGTTCTTAACTTTTTCTTTTTCTAAAGAAAAAGAGTAAGAGGAAAAAGAAAAGAATGATTTGTAGGTTCCCTCTTGACAGCATTTCTTTCTAGGCGTATCATGTCTTTCACACTCAAAAGCCCCCATCGTCTAGAGGCCTAGGACACCTCCCTTTCACGGAGGAGACAGGGATTCGAATTCCCTTGGGGGTATCTTTAAAGTTTTTTTTCGCTACAATAAAAGTACCACTGGCTTCTGAGGAGTTTTTTTCGGAAGCATAAGTCTTTTTTCTTTTTTCAAAAAGTCTCTTTTCCTATGGCAAAAAAGGGTAGGATTGAACGTGAGCAAAAACGTCAACGTTTGGTCCAAAAATTTCTTGCACGTCGTCAGGAATTGAAAAAAGCATTTACGGCTGCAACCTCTCTTGTAGAGCGTATGGAGATTCACCGTCAATTGCAACAACTTCCGCGAAATAGTGCTCCAACGCGTCTGCGCAACCGTTGTCATCTGTCGGGTCGTTCTCGAGGATATTACCGCGATTTTGGTCTTTCTCGTCACTTTCTACGTGAATTGGCCCATCAAGGTGTTCTTCCTGGCGTAACGAAATCGAGCTGGTTATTCGCTCACTCCTCTTTCGCATTTTTCCCTTTTATTCTTTTTCTTTAGAAAAAGTTAAGAAGAAAAAATCGAAAGAGGGTTGTTTATTTATAATATATATTATGCTTTGGGCTCAAAGGGACTCGAACCCTCAAGCGTTTCCGCAGCGGATTTTGAATCCACCGTGTCTACCAATTTCACCACAAGCCCCCTCGTTAGCTTTCCATTGCCAGGAGAAAGAACCTGAAAAATGGCATTAGACCCGACCGGACTCGAACCGATGACCTGCTGCTTGTAAGGCAACCACTCTACCAACTGAGTTACGGATCTTTTGATAATCTTAGTTTATCTCTTTTCTAAAAACAGAACAAGCCTGTAGCCGGAGTTGAACCGGCGACCCTTCCCTTACAAAGAGAACACTCTAACCAGCTAAGCTATACAGGCGTCTTTTTCGTAAGTTAGGTACTTTTGTCTTTGTTTCCAGGTAGAATAGACTTTAACTCGGCAGCTTATCCGAACGTTTTTTTTACGTATGCTAACCCTTAAAATTTTCGTTTACACGATTGTTACTTTCTTTATTTCTTTGTTCCTTTTCGGTTTCTTGAGCAACGACCCAGGTCGTAACCCAAACCGTGCAGACCTAGACTAGAATTTCAACAAATGAAGTCCACCTCTGTTTTTTTAAATTTCTTTAGTAAAAAAGAAAAGAAAACAGAGGTGGATTTTTCCATCTTCTTCTTTTTCTAAAGAAGAAGAAAGATAAAAGAAAAAAATATGTCTCGGGCGGGACTTGAACCCACGACCTTGTCATTAGGAATAACCTGCTCTACCAACTGGGCTACCGAGACAAATCAAGAAAAAAGCGGTTCGTAGGCCACCGCCGGCCATCGAGACGGTTCGTAGGCTGTCTTTGCAACGCATAACGAAAGTTTGGAACGCCAGCCATCGAAGCAGGTCGGATCTGGAGGGACTCGAACCCACGACCAACGGTTCCGGAAACCGTGACTCTATCCCCTGAGCTACAAATCCAGAGATTCGTCCTTTTTATGGTACCAGGAAAAACTCTTTTTTCCATTCTTTTCTTCTTAAAGATCTCTTTTCTCTCTTCCTTTCGTAAAAGAAAAAGAGAAAAGAAAAGCAGAATGGAACGAAACGTAAAATACTCGCACCACGACCGGTAGTTTGCAACCAGTTTTGAGCTTCAATATAATTCGTTGGAGCCAAGCGAACGGCTTCCTGCCAGTAATCGGCTGCTTTTGCAAACAACAAACGTGCAATTTCGAGTTGTCCAGCTTCCAAAGCTTGTTCCGCACGAAAATGGTAAATAACGCCAATGTTATTGAGTGCCTGTGGCCTCGAAGGATTTCGTTGCAACGCAGCAAAATAATACTCCAAAGCACGACCATGTTGTCCATTGGCGGTATGAATCAAACCAATGTTATAAAGAATAAAGCTTCGATCGTAGGGATCAAATTCCAAACGCAAAGCTTCATAGTAATTTTGAAGCGCTTCAGCATATTCACCTTCCGATTGTGCCGCCAAGCCATCACGATAGTAAGCAAAAGCTTCTTTTGCACTTCGAGGGGTTGGCCTTACTTGCAAAAGAATATCTGCCAAAATGGTAAAAGTTTTATCGATAAAGTTATCGTTACGTTGCGAACGTGGCATTTGATAAAAGAAAAAGAAGTTCTCTTTAGATTCTAACGGAAGAATGGATGTGGGGCAACCCAATTATTTTTATATATTCATAAAAAGCCCAAAACCCTTCTTTCTCAAACGCATTCCACAATTTACGTGCGGAATACATTTGAGAAAGGAAGTTCTGAGTTTTAAGTTTCGAAAAATCTTACAGTTTATCAACCGTATCGAATTCGAACTTGATCTCTTTCCAAACTTCACAAGCAGCTGCTAGTTCAGGAGACCATTTACAAGCTGCGCGTAGAACATCGCCGCCCTCACGAGCAAGGTCACGACCTTCGTTACGAGCTTGGGTACAAGCTTCTAGAGCTACACGGTTAGCACATGCGCCAGGAGCGTTACCCCAAGGGTGACCTAGGGTACCACCACCGAACTGAAGACATGCGTCATCGCCGAAGATCTCTACAAGTGCCGGCCTGTGCCACACGTGGATACCACCGGAAGCAACTGGCCTTACACCAGGCATAGCAACCCAGTCTTGATCGAAGTAAATACCACGGCTACGGTCTTTAGCAACGTAAGCGTCACGCCTAAGATCAACGAAACCTAGAGTAATTTCACGTTCGCCTTCTAGTTTACCTACAACGGTACCACTGTGAAGGTGGTCGCCGCCAGATAGACGTAGTGCTTTCGCAAGAACACGGAAGTGAATACCGTGGTTACGTTGACGGTCAATAACCGCGTGCCTAGCACGGTGAATGTGAAGAAGTAGACCATTGTCACGACAGTAGTGAGCAAGGCTGGTATTAGCAGTGAAACCACCGGTAAGGTAGTCGTGCCTGATAATAGGTACACCTAGTTCACGAGCGAAAACAGCACGTTTCCTCCTTTCTTCACAGGTACCTGCGGTTGCGTTTAGGTAGTGACCTTTAATCTCACCAGTTTCTTGTTGAGCTTTGAAGGTTGCTTCCGCAACGAAAAGGAAACGGTCACGCCAACGCATGAACGGTTGAGAGTTTACGTTTTCGTCATCCTTGGTGAAGTCAAGACCACCACGAAGACATTCGTAACATGCACGACCGTAGTTTTTACCAGATAGACCTAGTTTCGGTTTAATGGTACAACCTAGAAGGCCACGGCCGTATTTGTTAAGACGGTCACGTTCTACTTGGATACCGTGCGGAGGACCACTGAAAGTTTTGGTGTAAGCTGGAGGGATACGAAGGTCTTCTAGACGAAGAGCACGTAGAGCTTTGAAACCAAATACGTTACCAACGATAGAAGTGAAGAGGTTCGTTACGGAGCCTTCTTCAAATAGATCTAGAGGGTACGCAACGTATGCGATGTATTGGTTATCTTCACCTGCTACTGGCTCAAGGTCGTAACAACGGCCTTTGTAACGGTCAAGGCTGGTTAGACCGTCGGTCCAAACCGTGGTCCAAGTACCAGTGGAAGATTCCGCTGCAACTGCTGCACCTGCTTCTTCAGCTGGTACACCTGGTTGAGGGGACCTACGGAAAGCGGCAAGAATGTCGGTTTCTTTCGGTTGGTAATCAGGAGTGTAATAAGTAAGGCGGTAATCCTTTACACCAGCTTTAAAGCCAGTGCCCGCTTTGGTCTCGGTCTGTGGCGCCATGGGACGCAACGGCCGGACCGATAAGTCGATAAAAAACAAGGAGAAGACCCGAGGAGTAGTACCTCTAGGATGTCCGCCCCGAAATACAAAGAATAGGTGAATTTGCTTGTTTTTTTTCATGGTTAAAGTGACAAAAAGGGAAGTTCTGTCACTTGACATTTTAGCTCTTAGTGAGTTAGAATTGCTTTTGGTACTTTACCAACATCCCAACCAAAACGATTCCTCCTTTTTCCATTTGTTCTTTCCCTCTTTTCCTCCTTAACTTTGTTATTCTTTCTCTTTTAGAGAAAGAAAAGTAAAAGAAAAAAAAGAATACAAGTGTGAAGAAAGATTTTTTTATCTCTTTATGACTTCTTCTGTCAAACTTCAAGCCAATGGTCGTATCACCCAAATCATTGGACCGGTAATCGACGCAACTTTTCCTAACGGAAAACTTCCAAGCATTTACAACGCGCTTGTTATTCGTGGTCTTAATGGCGCGGGTCAAGAAGTTTCCGTAACCTGTGAAGTTCAACAACTTCTAGGTGATAACGCTGTTCGTGCTGTTGCTAGGAGTGCAACCGACGGTCTAAGGCGTGGTAGGGAAGTAGTGGATAGCGGCAAAGCTCTTACGGTTCCCGTAGGTCGCCCAACCCTAGGTCGTATTTTCAACGTTCTAGGTGAACCAGTAGATAACCTAGGTCCTGTTGCTGCAACCGAAAGCCTTCCCATTCACCGTTCTGCTCCAAAGTTCGTTGAACTAGATACCAAACTTTCTATTTTTGAAACTGGTATTAAAGTAGTAGACCTTCTAGCTCCATACCGTCGTGGCGGTAAAATTGGTCTTTTCGGTGGTGCCGGTGTAGGTAAAACCGTACTTATCAGGGAACTTATCAACAACATCGCAAAAGCACACGGTGGTGTATCTGTTTTCGGTGGTGTAGGTGAACGTACCCGTGAGGGCAACGACCTTTACATGGAAAGGAAAGAATCTGGCGTAATCAAAGAAAGCAACCTTATCGAAAGCAAGGTAGCACTTTGCTACGGGCAGAGGAACGAACCACCAGGTGCACGTAGGCGTGTAGGTCTAACGGCTTTGACCAGGGCAGAATACTTCCGTGATATCAACAAACAAGACGTTCTTTTGTTCATTGATAACATCTTCCGTTTCGTACAAGCAGGTTCCGAAGTATCCGCATTGCTAGGTCGTAGGCCTTCTGCAGTAGGTTACCAACCAACTCTAGCGACGGAAAGGGGTGGTCTTCAAGAACGTATTACTTCGACTCGTGATGGTTCGATTACTTCGATTCAAGCGGTTTATGTACCTGCGGATGATTTGACGGACCCTGCTCCGGCAACGACCTTCGCTCACCTTGATGCAACCACTGTACTTTCTCGAAACCTAGCTTCGAAAGGTATCTACCCAGCAGTAGATCCACTAGACTCTACTTCTACGAGGCTACAACCTTGGATCGTAGGTGATGTTCACTATCAGTGTGCACAACGTGTAAAACAAACTCTACAACGTTACAAAGAATTGCAAGATATTATTGCTATTCTAGGTCTGGATGAGCTTTCGGAAGACGATCGTCAAATCGTAGCTCGTGCACGTAAAATTGAACGTTTCTTGTCTCAACCTTTCTTCGTAGCAGAAGTATTCACTGGTTCTCCAGGTAAATACGTAAGCTTGGCAGAAACCATTCAAGGATTCACCAGGATCCTTGCGGGCGAACTGGATGATCTTCCAGAGCAAGCTTTCTATCTCGTTGGTAACATCGATGAATCGATTGCAAAAGCAGCTTCTCTTAAATCATCTTTTCTCTTCCTCTTCTTTTTTTTCTTAAAAAAGAAGAGGAAGAATTTCTCCTTTCTACCATGACGCTTAAAGTATCCATCCTGACCCCAGATCGTATCTTCTGGAACGAAGAGGCGGAAGAACTCATTCTTCCTACCAGTACGGGTCAAAGGGGCGTGTTGACGGGTCATGCGCCTCTCAGGACGGCTCTTGATATTGGCGCAAGGATGGTTCGAACCTCTTCTGGCTGGAGTGCAGTTGCCCTAAGGGGTGGCTTTGCTTTGGTTCAAAGTGACAAAATTACGATCCTTGTGAACGAAGCGGTTGCGGCAGCTACCGTAAATAGTCAAGAAGCAGAAAAAGCTCTTGAAGAAGCAACCACTCGCCTCAACCAAGTGACGGGCGAAAAAGAAAAAGTAGAAGCAACTTTTGCTTATAAACGTGCTCGTGCACGCTACCAAATCGTTCAAGCTCGATTATTTTCTTTTCCTACCAATCTCTTCCCAGAGGTTGGTAGATTTCCTTTTCTTTTTAAAAAAATCAATCTTATGGCTAAATATCGTGGTCCGCGTCTTCGAATTATTCGTCGACTAGGTGAACTTTCTGCTCTTACTCGTAAAACTACCACTCGTGAAGGTCGTCCAGGTCAACATGGTGCAGCCCGCGTAAAACCAAGTCCTTTTTCTATCCGTTTGGCCGAAAAACAAAAACTTCGTTATTACTATGGTGTAACCGAAACTCAACTTGTTCGTTATGTTCGACAAGCTCGTCAAAGGAAAGGCTCGACGGGAGAAATTTTGCTTCAACAATTGGAAAGGCGTTTGGATAACTTGGTGTTCCGTCTTGGGTTTGCCCCAACTCTTCCCGCGGCACGTCAGTTGGTTAGTCATGGCCATATTCAGGTCAACGGTCAACGTGTAACCATTGCAAGTTACCCAGGTCGTCCAGGAGAAACCATTGCTGTACGTGCGAAAGAATTGTCTCGTATTTTGGTTCGTCAAACTCTTGCACAAGTTTCTCGTGAACTTCCTAGTCATCTTTCTTTGAATCGTGAAAGCCTAACGGCAGTAGTAAATCAACGTGCAGATCGTCGTGAAGTTCCTCTAGCCATCAATGAATTGTTGGTAGTTGAGTTCTTCAGTAACCGTCTGTAAGAAACTTCCTTTTTTGTTCTTTTACCTCTATTTTCTTTTAGAGAAAAAAAAGGAAAAGAACAAAAAAGGAAGAATTACTTCATATAAAATAAAAAATAAAAGCAGGTAGGCGGGTAGGGGGAATCGAACCCCCGCATTCAGCGTGGAAAGCTGACGCACTACCATTATGCAATACCCGCAAAACATTACTTCGGAGGAGGAGGGATTCGAACCCTCGTTTGCTTTAGACAAAACAGACGTTCCAGATCTGCACCTTAAACCACTCGGACACCCCTCCCGGCTCTTGTTATTGTAGGAAATAATGAAGATTTTGTCAAGATCCCCCCAGCGTTTTCTTGCCAAAAAGCGAGGGGAAAGCTTTCTTCTTTGGTTTTCGTTCTTCAAACGGGGCAAGAGTTGGAAAACCTTTTGCGATTGCATCTCCCTCGCTTTTCGGCGAGAAAGTTGGAGGCGAAAAAGAGAGGAATTTTCTTTTTGAAAAGGATCCAATTCCAAACGTACCAAAGTTTCTCCGTACGTCCTTCGTTGAACGGCAACTTTTGGAAAATTCGTACCTGCCCTTTCTTGCTCTTGAAGTTCAAATCCATGAGGACGAACCAGACCGTGGATAGGCGACAGAGAGGAGGTTCGAGAGCCACCATTCCAAACTTTCGTTTGGAGAGCCAACGAGGAGGTTTCCTCCGTTTCACGAAGAATCGTGGAGTTTGTCGAGTGCCTTGGAAATGGACTCGCGTGTCCCACAAATCCCCTGACAAAGGCACTGGCTGGTGTATCATAAACTTCCAAAGGCGAACCGACTTGTTCAATTCGACCTCCTCGAAAAACAACCAATTGATCCGCAACTTCCCTTGCTTCTTGTTGGTCATGAGTTACAAGAAGTGTCGTCACAGCTACCTCTTCGTGAAGACGACGAAGCCATTCGCGAAGATCTCCGCGAACTTTTGGATCCAAAGCCGCAAAAGGTTCATCCAACAACAAGACACGAGGTTCCAAAGCCAACGCACGGGCCAAAGCAACACGTTGACGTTGTCCGCCCGAAAGTTGAGAAGGATAACGCTGGGCCAAGCCTTCTAGGCGAACCAATTTCAGCCTTTCCAAAAGTCGTTCTTTTTGTTCTTCCAAAGGAAGATTTCGACGTTGAAGTCCAAAACCAACGTTTTCTGCCACCGTAAGATGCGGAAACAAAGCATAGTTTTGGAAAACAACACCCAATTCTCGTTCCGCCGGAGGAGTCGTCGTCCTCTTTCGACCATCCAACCATACTTGCCCTTCATCCGGTGTTTCAAAACCTGCAATCAAACGCAAAAGAGTAGATTTACCAGAACCCGAAGGACCCACGAGAGCGGTCAAAGATCCGGTGGGAATTTCCAAATGAACATGTCGCAGGGCCCGAAAGCCCGCGAATGTCTTCGACACATTTTCAATGAGAATAGACATAAACGAGAAACGGGCTTCCTTCCCTCCAAACATTGATTTGGAGGAAGACGATGTAGAGAGGAAAAAATAAAGAAGAGCGTTGACGAAGATTTGCACAAGTTGCTCGCCAAATGGTTCGTTCCAATTGTTCGAGTTCAGCTTGCACGTTTTCCATTGGTTCTGCTACGACATCCGAAGTAATTGGATATTGAAGACGACCATCTGGAAGCGTAATGGGCTCCAATTCTCGTTCCGTCGGCCATTCTGGCCATTCGTTCGAAACGTGCGAATGAAGAAGCCTACTCGTTTTGCTCGTCCTTTTTTCGGCCGTTTTTCCAGTGCCTTCGGTATGCCAAGAAACACCTTCACGCTGCGTCGTTTTCCACGTTTCCGTTTGCGTCACTTCGGGGAAGGAATGCCTTAGTTCTCCAGACGTGCTTTCTTCTCCAGGAAGCAGAAGAGTTCCGTGTTCTGGAAGAGTCGCCCTTTTCCTCAAGGTTTCCAAAGAGTGGAGAATCGTTTCGTAAGAAGCTGCCTCCAGTTTCAAGGAACGACGCAAACGTTCTTCACGAAGCCTCGTCCTAGGTCCAACATAACCATAAGGAACTCGGCCCGTTTGGCGACGAGGAGCATAGTGGTGGAACAAGACCAACTCGGCAAAAGCTTCTCGATGATAACGACGTTCAATAATCAAATCCAAAAGACCGTGTTCCCTTAGATACTCGGCGGTTTGGAAATTATCTGGCAAAACTTCACCCAACGTTTCTTGAATAACACGACGACCGGCAAAAGCAATCCTTGCACGTGGTTCAGCAATCACGAGATCACCCAACCTTGCAAAACTTGCCGTGACACCACCCGTCGTTGGATGCGTTAGCAAAGACCAGTATGGAAGAGAAGCACAGGTTTGATGTACGTGAAGAGCGGCGGAAATCTTCGCCCTTTGCCTCAAGCTCAAAACACCTTCTTGCCTTCGTGCACCACCAGACGCAGTGACCAAAAGAAGAGGAAGGCCTTCGCGAGTGGCATGTTCGATAAGACGAGTAATTTTTTCACCTACTACCGAACCCCTACTTCCACCCCTAAAATTAAAGTCCCTCACACCCCTTGCCAAAGGCCTACCTTCAATCAAACCCGTACCCGTTTGAACCGCATCTTGAGTTCCCGTCTCTTCTTGAGCACCCCTCAAACGATCCGTATACAAACGAGAGTCTTCAAATCGCCTTGGATCGGCGGGAGAAAGCCTTTCATCCAAAGGACGCCAAGAATTTTCATCCAACAACCTTGCAATTCGATCCGTAATCGACCTCTGCAGAGGAAATTCACATTTCGAACAAACCCTATGTTCTAGTCGAATGTGTTTAATGTAAAGAATTTCACCACATTGATCACAGCGAGTCCATTTGCCTCGACTTTGATCTAGTGCAGGATCGTAAACCGGTTTTTGTTGTGCTTTGCGTGCACGTTCCGCTTCGATCCAATCTACCCTCGTCCTTGCATCTTCTTGAGTCATAGTTTTTTAAAAACTATTTTATCATACGTTTTCTTTCTTCTTTTTCTGTTGAACTACTTTTTTTCCCTTCAAAGAAATCTTTGAAGAAGAAGGTAAAAAACTCAGAATATAGAAATAATCCAAAGCAGGAAGAAAACAAATGTTTTCTTCTTTCTTTTTCTTACGATTGGGCCGAGCTGGATTCGAACCAGCGTAGGCAGAACCAGCGGATTTACAATCCGCCCCCTTTAGCCGCTCGGGCATCGACCCTTTTTTTTGCTTGTTTTTCTTTCTTCTCCAAAGATTTCTTTGAAAGGAAAAGATCCGGTCAGTTTTTCCAAACCGAACTGGAGGGCGAACGACGGGAATCGAACCCGCGAATAACGAAGCCACAATCCGTTGCCTTACCACTTGGCTACGTCCGCCATACTTTTGAAAGAACAGAGCTTCCTTCTCTTTTTTTCTTTTTTTCTCCTTCTGTAAAACAACAAAAAGAAAAAAAAGGAGGCCAGAAAAGAAAGATGACTTGCGAGCCCCTTGCCGGACTTGAACCGGCGACTTCCTCCTTACCATGGAGGTACTCTACCGACTGAGTTAAAGGGGCGAACATAACAAACTTGTTCTTAGTTCTCATTGTATCGACCCAAAAGAAGGTTGCCTAGCCGGCCGTCTGTCCTTTCTCTTCTTCTTTTCCCTAGACCACGCTTTTCTTCGAAAACGTTGCCCCCATCTTTTTGGTGTTGTATACTGAGAGTAACCATCATAAAGCGACGGAGTCTCCTCCCGTAAACCTAGGTTCTACGAAAGGAAGAATTCCGTCCGTCCGTTTCTTTTCTCGCGCTTATGTCCGGTGCTACTGGCGAACGCCCCTTTTCTGACATTTTGACCAGTATTCGTTACTGGGTCATTCATAGCATTACGGTGCCATCTTTGTTCATCGCTGGCTGGCTGTTTGTCAGCACGGGTCTTGCATACGATGTTTTTGGTAGTCCTCGTCCTAATGAGTATTTTACGGAAGATCGTCAAGAAGCTCCGTTGATTACCGACCGTTTCAATGCGCTTGAACAGGTGAAACGCCTTTCGAACTAATTTGCAGCTACGAATATGTCCGCGAAAAAAACGTATACGTACCCGATCTTTACGGTCCGTTGGCTAGCAGTGCATGCACTTGCAGTACCAACCATCTTCTTCCTTGGTGCCATCACGGCAATGCAATTCATTCAGCGATAGGTTCCCCATGGTTAAACCGAATCCGAATAAACAAAGCGTAGAGCTAAACCGTACCAGTTTGTTCTGGGGTCTTCTCTTGATCTTTGTTCTTGCAATCCTGTTCTCTAGCTACATCTTTAACTAAACTCGTTTGACGGGTCTAGTTTTGGTTCTGGGAATTCCCACAAAGCAGTTCTTTCCTTTCCCCTAGACGTACTTATGTCTAACTCTGGTACCACGGGTCGTATCCCTCTTTGGCTAATCGGTACCGTCGTAGGTACGCTTGCGATTGGTCTTCTAGCTATTTTCTTCTACGGTTCTTACGTGGGACTGGGCTCTTCGATTTCATTTGAATCGTTCGAGTCTTTTTAAAACGCCACCACCATTTGGGGTGTGCGATCTTTCCGCTCTTGGGAGGTGTTTATGCTCCTTGTGTTTCAACTAACGCTTTTTGCGCTTATCGCGCTATCTTTCCTACTGGTCGTTGGAGTTCCGGTGGCGTTCGCTTCCCCGGAGGGCTGGTCTCAAAACAAGGGCCTAGTACTTTCCGGTACGGGAGTTTGGTTCCTACTTGTTTTTGCAGTAGGTGTTCTAAACTCTTTTGTTGTTTCATCGATTTCCGTTGGTAGATTCAACAAACAAAGTTTTCTCTGCACTTTCACCGTTTTCTGTGAAAAGGTGGAGAAAACTTTGCTTTTTTTTCTTCGACGAATCGGAGAAAATGAGATAGAATTCTTTCTAGAATCGAACAGACTGTTTTTGAAAGAAAAGATCTGTTCACTTATACGAAATTCTTTTCTCTTTTATGAGTTCTTCGCCACTTTTGCCTACTTCTCCCACGGAGGAGCGTAGCCTGTTCCGAAAACCCTTTGAAAAAAGCCCTCTCCCACCCGTCCAAGCTACGATTCAATTGCTCGTGACCAAACTGTTGTTGCGCGGTTTGCAACATCGTGAACGCAGGCAAGATCGTGTGTTTCAAAATCTTTCGGATCAAACGGGTTGGTGGGCAGTTCTAACGAGGTTTCCCGTTTTTCTTTTTAGGACAACGGATACTTTTGTTCGTTTTAGTCCTAAAAAACCATCTTTTTTGCGCTTTCCCGGTAGGGCTGCGCATTTTGGAACGGCGGACGTTCCTCTTTTTTTGGATACGGAACCCTTTCGAAGGCCAGGGGTGTCCAACGAACCCCTTCTTCCAAAAGGATTGTTGACGGACGAACAAGGTAATAAAAAAGACAATTTGCTTCAACCTTCGTTTGAAATTTCGAACGGAGCTTCTCTAGTACGGGAAGTATCCTCCTTGAATAATCCTAGTCTTTTTGTAAAGAAGGAAAAGAACCTTTCGGAAAAAACCTGGGTTCAAACGAAAGAAATTTTTTCGAGTTATCGTCGAATTGATTTGGGGGAATCTCCTCTTCGATATCGTCGAGAAGGAGCAAAACAAATTCCAAAAGGAAAAACCCAGCGACGAAACCTACAAAACTCTCTGGCAAACACGACTCAAACTCAACTTCTAACTTTTTCGAAAAGGGAAGGAGAGCGCTTGTCTTTTCCTCTTAACAAAGTTAAGAAGAAAGAAAAAGAGGGAAAACCAACGTTGGAAACGAAACTTCGTTGGCAAGAAAAACGACTTTCTTTGCTTCAACAAGGAAGGATGCTTCGTCACAATTTTAGGCATCCAACTCTTCGTTTTTTGGAACAACCAAAAAACGAAACGGTAGCTGTTTATGTTTCCACCGTTTCCCCACGACGTTTTCTTTTGGAAAAAAATAGGAAAAGGTTGGCTACGGGTTCTACGTGGACGATTCCAACGGCTTTGCCTTCTTCCTTGGAAGAACGCGACCAACGAGAAAACAGGAGGAAGCTTCCTTACCAATCGAAATCGTTGATTCAACCTTCTTTTGCCGGCTTGGATCCAACGAAGAGTCAACGCATTGCTCCAGCGGAACGCTGGGAAGGACCGGTTTACGGGCCACGAAGGATTGGAACTTCGAATGCACCCGCGCGTTTGCAATGGTTTCTTCAAGGTTCCAATCGTCGCTACGATCGACAAGATTCGATTCGTTTGTCGAGTTCCCAACTTTCGACGGATAGGGCACGGTATGCCGTTCGTAGTGAAAGGCAACAAGAAGCGGCGGAAGAGCGGCAAGGAGAATCGAATTTTGCGGTTCGTCGCGCCCGTCGTTTGCGTGAAAATGTACTTCTTAGGGATCGCCCTTATCGTGCGATTCGTGGTGCTTCCTTCACTTTGGGCCGACGTGTTCGCCCTTTGGTTGCAGCTCGAACGCGTCCATTGCGTCGACGAGAAGAAAGGTCGCAACAAATTCAACGTGCTATTTCCAAATTGGGTGGTTGGAAAAAAGTACCATGGACTTCGTCGGGGAAAAATAGGCTTTTTCTACCAACCCATTCGACTTCGTCTAATGAGGGAAGGTTCGACCAAAAAAGCTCGCTTTCTGGAAGTATTCTTCACGACTTGGAACAGGAAGTTTTTGCTTCTTCCTCGAAAGAAAATTCTGGAAATCTCCAGGCAGCGGAACCTTTTTTGCAAAGGAAGAAAAGGGCCGCTTCCCATTGGAGTCGGTATGTTTTGAATAATGATTTGCCAACGGCACAAGCTCGTCGTCGCTGGTGGCGACAGTGGCATCAACTTGATCCAAGGTTGTATGGCGAACTTCGTCGTGCAGGGAGTGTGTTTCGTGATCGAACGGGTCGTCGAAATATGGGTTGGTGGCGTTCGTTGGCACCGCTCCGTCTCGATTCGCCTTATCAACGTGAAGGAAGGGAACGTCTTCGCAGGAAAACGGTGGAAAGGAAAAAAGTAAGGCTTCCTCTGCAACAAACGTATTGGCGAGACCAGCGTTTGATTCCATTGGGCTGGGCTTCGCGTTTGCAAAATCCAGAAAGTTTGGAACGAGTTCTGGCACGAGATCTTGGCGGAAATCCAGATCCAACCCTTCCTTACTGGTCTCTTCTTGTTGCCTCCTCTCCGAATCTACTAACGCTTTCTCCATTTACTTTTGTCTTTTTTGCGGGAGCATGGCAAATTAGGAAAAAAGCCTATGAATCGGTTCAAAAAGACTTTCTTCGTGCGAGGGAAGCGCTTCTTCGTCGAGGTGGGGTAAGGGAATTGGACCCGGAATGGATGGGGTGGCTTTTGGAAGCTCTCGGTATTTCGCGTGCTAGTGCTGGCATCCGGACTTATCCACCAGGTCGTCGTTCGAGGGCCAAATCTTTGGCCGGTTTGCGTCGGGATTTCCCAACTTTGATTGAAAGGATTTGGTATTTGCGTTCGACCAAACGAGGTATTCCGAGGGGAGCTTCGCCACGGCCAACTCTTTTGGTCGGTGCTCCCGGTACCGGCAAAACTAGTTTGGTTCGAATTCTTGCCGATGAAGCAGCGGTTCCCGTTGTTTATCAGTGTTTGGCCGCTTTTACGGATGCTGGTGCAAGGTTTACCGCTTTCGGTTTTGGGCGCACGGTTGCTCCTCAAGCCGTTCAACGTGGTTTTCAAGAAGCACGCAATCTTCGTCCTTCGATTTTGTTTTTGGATGAAGTGGATGCTTTGGGCGCCAATCGAGGACAAGTTGCGGGAGATGAATCTTCGCAGTCTTCTGCACAACGTTCGGGCGATCAAGTTCTAGGACTCGGTCAGCTTTTGGTTGAAGTTGATTCGGCTAAGAAAAATGAAGGAAGGGTTCTTTTTGCTGCGACCAATCGTCCAGCAAGGTTGGATCCTGCTCTGGTTCGTCCAGGGCGTTTTGATCGAACGGTTTCGGTACCTCTCCCTAATCGTTCGAAACGAATTGCTATTTTGAAACTCTATACAGGTCGTTTTCCAAAAACGCTTTTGGAATCCAAGGGAGCTCGTAGGCCTTCCAAACCTTCGTTTGGAAACCTGGCCAGCGAAGGAGTAGAGAAGAACCAAGAACGTCTTGCTTTGGATTGGGGCGTTTTGGCCGATCAAACGCGTGGAAGGAGTGCCGCCCATTTGGCATCGTTGACGAATTGGGCAGCTATTTCGAGTTTTCTACAAAAAGAACTTTCTTCGAACGATTTGGATTTTCAGCAAACTTTGGAAATGAGTTTGCAGAAATTTCAAGTTCAGGGAACTTCTCCAAGGAAACAACTTACGAGTTCGAAACTGGATCCTTTTGTTCATTCTCGTCCCTCTTACTACCGTGCTGCCCAGTGGATTAGGTTGAATAGGAAGAATGAAAATTCGACCATTCCAAGGCGAAGGCCACGAAAAATTCCACGCCCTTATGAAGGACAAGGTTGGCGTTCTTGGAAACAAACGCGTCACGCGATTCTTCTTTGTTTTGCAGGAAGGATTGGTGAGAGGAGGTTGCTAAAACAAAACAGCTCGTTGCCATCTTATTGGCAATCGACGAGGAGTTTGGCGGATCTTCAAGAAGCAACGCGTTTGGCCCGTTTGTGGAGGAGGGAAGAAAGTTCGGGAGGACTTGGCTTGCTTCTTCGAACTCCTTTGGTACGGGAGTTTGCGAAAGATACTTCGCTTCGAACGTACGCCCAAAGTGTTGCCAAGGCCGAAGGATGGCTGGAAAAGAAAACGAATGAACGTGTTCCGCCAGCTTATATGGTTCCCCAAGGGGTTAGTGGAAGGAGTGCGCTTCTTTTTCAATCGAGTTCTTTGCAGAGCCAACAAACGGAAGAATGGCCTTCCGAATGGTATGCATTCGAAATTGCAGAAATTCCAGGTTTTCGAGCCGTGGGTTGGGTTCCACCAGAACTTTCGATTTCCAATTTGAATCCCGAATTTGTTGGTCTTTCTTCTTTCTCTTTGCCGAAAGGAAAAAACGAAGAAAAAGAGGCGGAAACTCAACTTAGGAAAAGGCTAAGGCCTTTCTGGAATGAAAGTATGCAAATTCTAAGGAAACAACGTGGAAGGCTTGATTTGCTTTCTTCTCTTTTATTTACTTCTCTTTTCCTTCTTATTCTTTTTCTTCTTTAGAAAAAGAACTACATCAAAAAAGGAAAGAAAGTCAAAAGTATGGAAATATTGGGTTGGGAGGGGATCGAACCCTCGGCCAACCGGTTAAAAGCCGGTTGCTCTACCACTGAGCTACCAACCCAGGACCTTTCCTCAGGAGTCGTTCTAAGGAAGACCTAAGAAAAAGGTTTACCGATGTCAAGAACCAGACTTGAACTGGTGACCTGCGGATTTTCAATCTGCTGCTCTACCAACTGAGCTATCCTGACGCGTTGGTTTTTATTTTACCGAGTTTCTCAAAAACGGGCAAGCGTCCAAGTTTTTTCATAGTACACAAATTTTTGTATGCGTCTTTTCCTAGCTATTTTTTTGATTCTTTTGATTCTCCCACAAACGAGTTTTGATAACGTCGTGATTCGTCGTTTCAATGATACGGGACTTTTTGCCAATTATGCGGAAGCTAAATGGGTGGTGACGGCCGCTACTTGGGGTTGTCTAAGCTTGTTTCTAGGTCTTCATCTTTGGCTTGCTTTTCACTTAATCTTTTCTGTTGTTTTTTTCTAAAGAAAAAACATTTGCACCCAACCTTTCGTTTGGAATGCCTGGAGGCGGTGTTGGAGGGGGTTCGTTGGCCACCCCTGGCCTTCGAAGGGGTTCCTTCGCCTTCCACAAAGTTTTGTGGAGCCCGGCGAGGGAGGGGGCTGTACTCCAAACTTACATTTGAAACGGCCCCCATGACAACTAATTTGTAAAGCTCGACACCTAGACGAACCGCGAAAACGCCGGTCACTAGTGCAACGAACAAAGCAACAAAGACTTGGCTATCAGAGATCGGCATAAGCAATAAAGGGCAAACAATTATAGGTTGCCTTTTCGTACGGCAAGCAACACGATCACTGCAGGACCAGCCGCCAAAATGAAGGCTAGACTAGCAAGTTGGAAGAGGATCTCAAGATTCATACACAGACGAGCAGGAATAGGAGGAGTTTCATGGGAACGCTTCATTTTCTTTTTCAGCTTACTAAGATCTTTTCTCTTTTTAACTTTTTCTTCTTATTCTTTAAAAAAAGAGAAAGTTAAGAGGGAAAAAGACGAGAAAAGAAAAAAGAAGAGGCATACGTATGGAAAGATGAAGAAGAAAAAAAGATTTCTTATTGTAACAACTCCCATGAAAAAGCCCCCGAATTTCGTTCTTTTCCTTCCTCTTTTTCGGCTTTTTTTTCTTCTTCTTAACTTTTTCTAAAGAAAAAGAATAAGAGGGAAAGCTACTTACGTAAAAAAGGGAAAAAAAGAGGAAAAAAGAGCATGAACGGAAGCTTACAGATGCTTGCCATACAAAAGCAAGCAGAAGGAATAGAACCGGTACTACCGGAAGCACATCCACGATTGGGTCAAAAGGCGCGTACGCCTCTGGCAGCTTAGCAAGGAGCATCATAGCGAAGTTGCGTTGATGAAGATAGGCACAAAAGAATAAACAAGAGTGCCAATAGGCTAAAGTTATTGTAGCGGGGGGTCTCGTCAAATGCATTGCTTTGTCCTAAAAAATGGATGATCTTTTTTTCTTGTGTTTTCAAGTTTCTCTCTTTATAATTCGTCTAGACACGGTTCTTTTTCCAAAAAAGAATTTCTTGGGGTGTCGCCAAGTGGTAAGGCAGCGGTTTTTGGCACCGCCATTCAGAGGTTCGAATCCTTTCTCCCCAGATTTTACAATTTTCCTTTTTTCTTTTGGAAAAAAAGGAAAAAGAAACTTACGAGCTCCTTCGATGGCCAGGAGCGGCCTACGAGCTCCTTTCTTTCGCCTGATACCTAAGTTCCAAAGAAATTTCTTGCCTTCCTTTGGTTTTTGCATATTCTTCCGTTTTTCGTTGAATTTTTGCTCGAACAAAACCAGGAATTCGCTGAAGTTCTTCTTGAGCGTCTGCCGTCCACAACCTCGTTTTTTCCTCTTCTTTACGTTCGGAAAGAGAACCTTGTTTGGAATCCAACGAAGGAGTCGTTTTAGTATCATGACCACCAAAAATCTCCAACAAATGATCTTCCCTGCCAAGAGCAAAGGAATTATAAACAAGATCACAAAGTTGCGAGGCTCCTTCATACCCCAAAAAAGGTCGAAAACCCAACGGGAAATTTTGAATATGAACTGGAGCAGAAATAACACCACAAGGAATTTGTTTTCGTTTTCCAATGTGTCGCTCCCTTTGGGTGCCAAAAATAGCCGCCGGTTCCAACCGTTGAATCCTTTCGGCTACTACCGTATGATCTTTGGTAATCAAAACCTCATCCGTCAAGCCCTGTACTTGTTCCCGAAACCAATCGGCATCATGAGTACAATACGTTCCACTGGCCACGACTCGAATTCCCCTTTCCAAACTCAACCTTTGGGTCCTTTTGGCTGCATGCGACGCATCACCAAAAACAAAAGCACGCTTCCCCGTCAAATTTTGACAGTCAATCGAACGAGAAAACCAGGCGGCTTGGCATACCCTTTGGGTTTGTTGTTGAATATATTTTTTCACCGTTTGTGGCAAACTCGGAAAAAAAGATTGCCTAAGTTCGGCGAGTGCTCGAAGCCACTGATTGGTGCCCAAAACTCCCCTGGGAGTCCTAGAAAGAAAAGGCCTTTGAAAATCTTTTTCTAGATAATTCGCGGTCCTCCTGCCAATTTCGCGATACGGTACGACATTCACCCAAGCCTCCAACCTACGCGGAAGTTCGGGCCTCGACCTGCCTTCGGGCAAAACTTGGTGAACTTCAATTCCAACCGCTTGCAACCTTCGACACCTTTCTCGCAGATCGTGTTGTTGATGGAAACCCAAACTAACAAAACCAATCAAATTCACCGAGGGATGTTTCGTACGTACGATTTTTCGCAAAGAAGAATTTTGCAAACCAAAGCGAACCCTTTGTTCGAGCGTTCGATCGGCCGCCTGCAATTCGTTCCTTCGATAATGATTCACGTCGGCCAACAAGGTTGGGACTCCATTTTGTTCTTGAGCCCGTTCCACAAATTTTTGCAAATCTTCTTGCAAAATACTCGAAGTACAGGTGGGCGTCAACAACAAAAGATCTGGTTGATCTTGTTTCGCCACTCGTGTCCTCGTGCCAACCACCCGTTCTTGAGAACCTTTGGCCAAAACATGTCGATCTACAATACTGGTCGTGACGGGTGTGAAATCTCGTTCGCGTTCCAACCTAGACCGCCTAACGTTAAAGTAATCATCTCCCAACGGCGCATGCCTAATGGCCTGAACTCGTTTAAAAGAAGAAGCAATTCGAAGGGTACCCACATGAGCGGGTCCCAGATACCTCCAATAAGCAAGTTTCATAAAAAACTCCAGAAAAAACATGATCCATATATTCATAGTTTAGAAAAACGAAGAAAAATTTTTGAATACTGTTTTTTGGAAAGATTATTTTTTTTATGTTCTTTGGAAAACCTGGCACCACACGCGTGTACATTCGTACTTAAAATGTAAGTAAGCTTACTTCCTTGATTTTCCTACTCTCCTTCTCTTTTGCTTCCGTAAAGGAGAAAAAAAATAGGAAACACAAAAGATACAAAAGGGAACTCTTCATCCCTGTGTTTTTCTCTTTCTCCTTAGCTCTTCCCCTTTAAGTAAAAACTTCCAAACGAAAGTTTGGAAAAAAAAACGCAAAGAATAAGAAGAACGAAAAAGAAGAAAACACCGATTTTTTAAAAAGAAACTTTATGACCATTACTCCTCCAGAACGTGAGGCCAAGAAGGTCAAAATTGTGGTAGACCGTGATCCGGTAGCGACGAATTTTGAGAAATGGGCTAAACCCGGTCACTTCTCTCGTACGCTTTCGAAAGGTCCAACCACGACCACTTGGATTTGGAACTTGCACGCCGACGCACATGACTTTGATAGTCATACCAGCGACCTACAAGACATTTCTCGAAAAGTTTTTAGTGCCCACTTCGGTCAACTAGGAATTATCTTGATTTGGTTGAGCGGTAGGTACTTCCACGGCGCTCGTTTCTCTAACTACGAAGCTTGGCTAACGGACCCAACGCACATTAAACCAAGTGCACAAGTTGTTTGGCCGATCGTAGGTCAAGAAATCTTGAACGGGGACGTAGGCGGCGGTTTCCAAGGTGTTCAAATCACTTCTGGTCTTTTCCAACTATGGCGTGCCAGCGGTATCACCAGCGAACTTCAACTCTACAGTACTGCCATTGGCGGTCTTCTGTTGGCAGGTGCAAGGTTCTTCGCGGGTTGGTTCCACTACCACAAAGCAGCTCCACGTTTGGAATGGTTCCAAAACGTAGAATCGAGGAGGAACCACCACTTGGCGGGTCTTCTAGGTTTGGGTAGCTTGGCTTGGGCTGGTCACCAAATTCACGTTTCCCTACCCATCAACCGTCTCCTGGACGCGGGTGTGGATCCAAAAGAAATTCCTCTTCCCCATGAATTGCTTCTGAATCGTGAGCTAAGGGCACAACTTTACCCAAGTTTTGCCAAAGGTCTTACGCCTTTCTTTACTCTTCAATGGTCGGAATATGCGGATTTCTTGACGTTCAAAGGTGGTCTAAATCCAGTGACGGGTGGTCTATGGTTGAGCGACACCGCTCACCACCACTTGGCGATTGCGGTTTTGTTCATCGTAGCGGGTCACAGGTACCGTACGAACTGGGGCATTGGTCACAGCAGGCGTGAAATTCTAGAAGCTCATAAAGGTCCTTTCACTGGCGAAGGTCACAAAGGCTTGTATGAAATCCTGACCACTTCGTGGCATGCACAATTGGCGATTAACCTAGCTTTGTTTGGTTCTTTGTCGATCATTGTTGCTCACCACAGGTATGCAAGGCCTCCGTACCCGTATCTAGCAACGGATTACGGTACGCAACTTTCCCTTTTTACCCACCACAGGTGGATTGGTGGTTTCTGTATCGTAGGTGCGGGTGCACACGCAGCGATCTTCATGGTTCGTGATTACGATCCAACCAATAACTACAACAACTTGCTTGACCGTGTGATTCGTCAACGTGATGCAAGGATTTCTCACCTAAACTGGGTATGTATTTTCCTAGGCTTCCACAGCTTCGGTCTTTACATTCACAACGATACCAGGAGTGCACTAGGCCGTCCACAAGACAGGTTCAGTGATACCGCGATCCAACTACAACCAGTGTTTGCACAGTGGCTACAAAATACCCACTATCTAGCACCACAATCTACCGCTCCAGGCGAACTAGCTGCTACCAGTGTAAGCTGGGGTGGCGATGTGGTTGCCGTAGGTGGTAAAGTAGCAAGGAGGCCGATTTCTCTAGGCACCGCCGACTTTAGGGTTCACCACATTCACGCGTTTACCATTCACGTGACGGTTTTGATTCTTCTTAAAGGCGTTTTGTACGCTCGTAGTTCTCGTCTGATTCCAGATAAGGCAAACCTTGGTTTCCGCTTCCCTTGTGATGGTCCGGGCCGTGGTGGTACTTGTCAAGTTTCTGCATGGGACCACGTGTTCTTGGGTCTATTCTGGATGTACAACTCCCTTTCTATTGTTATTTTCCACTTCAGCTGGAAAAGGCAATCGGATGTGTGGGGTACGGTGAGCTCCGCAGGTGTTTCGCACATTACTGGTGGTAACTTTGCACAAAGTGCAAATACGATCAACGGTTGGTTGCGTGATTTCCTTTGGGCACAAGCTTCTCAAGTAATCCAATCCTACGGTACGGCTCTTTCTGCATACGGTTTGATTTTCCTAGGTGCTCACTTTGTTTGGGCGTTTAGTCTAAGGTTCCTTTTCAGTGGCCGTGGTTACTGGCAAGAATTGATTGAATCGGTTGTTTGGGCTCACAATAAACTTAAAGTGGCTCCAGCAATTCAACCGCGTGCACTAAGCATTACTCAAGGTCGTGCGGTGGGCGTAGCACACTACCTTCTCGGTGGTATTGCGACGACCTGGTCGTTCTTCCTGGCACGTATTATTTCCGTTGGCTAATCTTTACGATTCGTCTTCGTTAATCCTCTTTTTCTTCCTAACTTTCTCTTTTTAACTTTGTTAAGAGGGAAAGTTAGGAAGAAAAAGAACTCTTCTCTTTTTTCTTTCCTTCTTTTTCTCTTTTACGAACCTAAAAGAGAAAAAGAAGGAAAGAAAGATAACTTTTGTTTGGAACTCCTTTTTTTTGATTCCTGTGTTCTTTACCTTTTTTCTCTTCTCTTTTAGAGAAAAAAAGAAAAAGACAGCGGGTCAAGAAGAAGAGCACAAGTTCTTCTCCTTTCTTTTTGCCATGGCAACTAAGTTTCCAACCTTTAGTCAGTCGCTCGCGCAAGATCCAACTACTCGTCGTATTTGGTTCGGTATTGCAACGGCACACGACTTCGAAAGCCACGACGGCATGACCGAGGAGCGTCTGTATCAAAAGATTTTTGCTTCTCACTTCGGTCAGTTGGCGATTATTTTCCTTTGGACCTCCGGCAACCTTTTCCACGTAGCGTGGCAAGGTAACTTTGAACAATGGGGTCGCGATCCTCTTCATGTACGTCCAATTGCACACGCAATTTGGGACCCACACTTTGGTCAACCTGCGGTAGAAGCTTACACCCGTGGTGGTGCAAGCGGACCCGTAAACATTGCAACTTCGGGTGTTTATCAGTGGTGGTACACCATTGGTAGGCGTACCAACCAGGACCTATACCAAGGTTCTGTGTTCCTACTTATTTTGGCCGCAATCTTCCTCTTCGCAGGTTGGTTGCACCTACAACCAAAATTCCAACCAGCTCTGTCTTGGTTTAAGAACGCGGAATCTCGTCTAAATCACCACTTGAGTGGTTTGTTTGGTGTAAGTTCTCTGGCTTGGACCGGTCACCTAGTTCACGTAGCAATTCCTGCTTCTCGTGGCGAACGTGTAGATTGGAGTAATTTCCTTTCTGTGCTGCCTCACCCGCAAGGTTTGGCTCCGTTTTTCACGGGTCATTGGAGTGCTTACGCACAAAGTCCGGATACCGCGTCTCACGCGTTTGGTACGGCTCAAGGCTCGGGCACGGCGATTTTGACGTTCTTGGGTGGTTTCCATCCACAAACGCAAAGTCTTTGGCTTACGGATAGGGCGCATCACCATTTGGCGATTGCGGTTCTTTTCATTGTGGCGGGTCACAGGTACCGTACCAACTTTGGTATTGGTCACAGCAGGCGTGAAATTTTGGATACCCACACCCCACCCGCAGGTGGTCTAGGTCGTGGTCACCAAGGTTTGTTCGACACCGTAAACAACTCTCTTCACTTCCAACTAGGTCTAGCTTTGGCTTCGCTTGGTACGATTTGCTCTAGGGTTGCACAACACAGGTATTCCCTACCTCCTTATGCTTTCTTGGCACAAGATTTTACTACCCAAGCGTCGCTTTACACCCACCACCAATACATTGCTGGTTTTATCAGGTGTGGTGCGTTTGCTCACGGTGCTATTTTCTTCATTCGTGACTACGATCCAGAACTAAACCGTGGAAACGTATTGGCACGTAGGCTAGAACACAAAGAAGCGGTGATTTCTCACCTAAGCTGGGTTTCCTTGTTCCTTGGTTTCCACACTCTAGGTCTTTACGTTCACAACGACGTAAGGCTAGCGTTTGGTACTCCGGAGCGTCAAATCTTGATTGAACCTGTGTTTGCTCAATGGATTCAAGCTGCGCAAGGTAAATCTTTGTACGGTTTTGATGTTCTTCTGGCTTCTCCAGACAGTGCAGCACGCGCGGCGGAAAACATTTGGCTTCCAGGTTGGCTATCTGCTATCAATAGCGGTACCAACTCTCTTTTCCTTCCTATTGGTCCGGGTGACTTCCTAGTTCACCACGCGATTGCTCTTGGTCTTCACACCACCACCCTGATCCTTGTGAAAGGTGCTTTGGATGCTCGTGGTTCGAAACTAAGGCCGGATAAGAAAGATTTCGGTTATTCCTTCCCTTGTGACGGTCCAGGTCGCGGTGGTACGTGTGATATCTCTGCTTGGGATGCGTTCTATCTTGCGGTTTTCTGGAGGCTTAACACGATCGGTTGGGTTACCTTCTACTGGCACTGGAAGCACCTAGGTATTTGGCAAGGAAACCCTAGCCAATTCAACGAGTCTTCCACCTATCTAAGGGGTTGGCTTCGTGACTACCTATGGTTGAACTCTTCTCAACTTATCAACGGTTACAACCCGTTTGGTAGGAACAGCTTGTCTGTATGGGCATGGATGTTCTTGTTCGGTCACTTGATCTACGCAACTGGTTTCAGGTTCCTGATTTCTTGGCGTGGTTACTGGCAAGAATTGATCGAAACTTTGGCGTGGGCACACGAGCGTACTCCACTAGCGAACCTTGTTCGTTGGCGTGATAAGCCAGTAGCTCTTTCCATCGTTCAAGCTCGTTTGGTGGGTCTAGCTCACTTCTCGGTAGGTTACGTGTTGACCTATGCAGCGTTCTTGATTGCTTCGACTTCGGGTAAATTCGGTTAATGGAATTCAAACTTTTGTTTGACATTCTTTGTTAATTGTTTTTTTCCTTTTTCTTTCTTCTCCAAAGATTTCTTTGGGGAGGAAAGAAAAAATAGTCTTTCATTTCTTTTTGTGCTACAATAAAGACAAACCTAGCAGGGTAATTCAGTCTGGTCAGAATGCGGGGCTCATAACCCTGAAGTCGTGGGTTCAAATCCTACCCCTGCCCTTTTGTTTTTATATACTATATAAAGTTTTTCCCTCTTTAAAAAATATCTTTGACCCCGGGGAAATCCCCAGAGTCAAAACGCTTTTTAAACTAAAGCTACGGCATCTTTTTCGATGTAAAGGAAGAGCGAAGCCCTCCTTACCGCTGGAAAAACAAGACCCACGAGAGGGACTAGAATGCTTGGAAGTACGCTTGCGGTCATAGGTTACCTAAAAAAATAGGAGAACGTGTTAAAAAGTATTATACCTTGGACAGGGTACAGTTTGCAGCCCTTGTCCATTAGAGTTTAAACTAAAACCGTTTCTCCAAAAATGGTGGCAAAAACTTCACGTACTTTATCACCGGAGTCAATGGTTTCGAGTGGATCTTTGCGAAGACGGTGACGCAAACAAAGAGGTGCAACACGAGCTACATCTCCCGTTTCCACTTGGTTTCGACCTTCAAAAGCCGCAATGGCACGTGCAGCACGGTTCGTTACGATATCGCCACGAAGACCATCGACGTTCAATTCGGAACAAATTTGGGAAATACGAACACGAAGTTCATACGAAATTTCTACCGCGGGAAGAGCTTTTCGTGCTTCGGTTAGACGAGCACGCAAGGCCGTTTGAGAAATGTCGTATTCTTTTCGAAACTCCCTGGGAGCGGCGTCAAAACTTGCACGTTGTTCAACAATACGAACACGAAGTTCTGGATCACGCGTCGTACCAATTTGTGCGTGCCTACCAAAACGGTCCAAAAGTTGTGGGCGAAGTTCACCTTCTTCCGGGTTGCCAGAACCCACCAGAATAAAACGAGCGGGGTGACTGATCGAAATACCTTCACGTTCTACCGTATTCCAGCCCGAAGCCGCCGAGTCGAGAAGTACATCGACAAGGTGATCATCTAGCAGGTTTACTTCATCGACATAAAGAATACCTCGGTTGGCACGAGCCAGAAGACCTGGTTCAAAAGCTTTGATACCTTCGCGAAGAGCTTTTTCAATATCAATGGTTCCACAAACACGGTCTTCCGTTGCACCCAAAGGAAGGTCTACCCTTGGAATTTTTCGTTGTTCTACGGGTAGTTTTTCTCCACGACGAAGACGGTCGCGCACTTCATCACTCCTCAATTCTGCATCTTGTGGATCCGACTGGAAGGGATCATCTGCAACGACTTGAATTTCCGGAAGAAGGTCTACCAGAGCACGAACCGTGGTCGATTTACCGGTGCCACGATCGCCCCTTACCCTTACTCCACCAATTTTCGGGTCAATTACATTTAGAAGAAGAGCGAGTTTCCTCTCTTCTTGTCCAACAATCGCGGTAAATGGAAAGACCGGACGTGCTTCTTGAAGCCTTTCAGCCATAAAATAAAAAGGAAAGATTGAAAAACAGATTCTTTTTGCGTTTTTTTTCTCTTCTTTCGCTATTCCTTTTCTCTTTTCTCTCTTATTCTTTTTTCTCTTACTCTTTTTCTTTAGAAAAAGAAAAAGTTAAGAACAAAAAGAGAAAGTTACGAAGAAAAAGAAGTAAAAATAAGAAAGAGGAAGAAGAAACAATTTCTTCCAGAAGATTTGGTCGGGCTTCGAAGGCCAGTCCCGGCCGTCGAGAGCCCGCGTTCCAAACTTTTGTTTGGACAGCCACTGCTGGTTCAGAGAATAGCCTATTTCTTTTTTTCCTCTTTCGCAAGTCCCTTCCTCTTCCCCTTTTTCTAAAGAAAAAGAAGAAGAGGAAAAAGAAGTGGTTGACATCGAAGATTTTTCATGTACAATGAAGATTGTAGAAACTGAAGTCCTTTATCTCCTCTTTCCTTTCCATGCAAAATCAAGCCTCGTCTTTTTCCAAACGAACGTTTGGAACTCTTTTTTCGGTAATGTTTTCCTTTACGTCGGTAAAAAACAGGAAGAAAAGGAGGTTTGCGAGCATTAGGAGCCTAACCCTTTGGTTTGGTGTTTCTTCTGCGCAAGCTTATCCTATTTTTGCACAACAAAACTACAAAAAACCGCGTGAAGCGAATGGTCGTATTGTTTGTGCAAACTGTCACCTGGCTCAAAAACCAGTAGAACTAGAAGTGCCGCAAGCGGTTCTTCCAGATACCGTTTTTGAAGCAGTAGTGAAAATTCCAGTGGACCAACAACTTCAACAAGTTTTGGGTAACGGAAAACGTGGCGATCTAAACGTCGGTGCAGTCTTGATCCTTCCTGAAGGTTTCCAAGTAGCTCCACCGGAACGTATCTCTCCAGAAAGGAAAGAACGAGTAGGCAAACTTTACTTTACGCCATACTCTCCAGAACAAAAGAACATTCTGGTAGTAGGCCCAGTTCCAGCGAAAAAATACACGGAAAGGGTTTTCCCAATTTTGTCGCCAAATCCAGAAACCGAGAAAGGTGTAAATTACTTGAAATACCCAATTTACCTAGGTGGAAACCGTGGTCGTGGTCAAGTTTACCCAACCGGTGAAAAGAGCAACAATACCGTTTACACGGCAGCCGCAGCAGGTACAATTCGTACGATTACTCCGGGTGAGAAGAAAGGTGGTTACACTTTGAACATTGAAACCGCGGCAGGTACGACGGTAACGCAAGCAATTCCAGCTGGACCAGATCTTTTGGTTCGTGAAGGTCAAACCGTTCGTGCGGATGAGCCAATCACTACCAACCCGAACGTGGGTGGTTTTGGTCAAGCAGAATCCGAAATCGTTCTGCAAAACCCAGCACGTATTCAAGGTAGGCTTGCTTTCTTTGCAACCGTTCTACTAACTCAAGTAAGGCTGGTGTTGAAGAAACGTCAGTTTGAAAAAGTTCAATTGGCGGAAAGGAACTTCTAATCTTTTTTGGTTTGTTTTCTCTTTTTAAAAGGTAGAACAAACTAGTTTTTCTTTTTCTCTTCACCTAGTAGTGAAGACTATAACCATATGTTGACGGTAGTTAGTTACCTAGTTCTTCTGGTAGGAGCGTTGACCTTTACGGTGGGTCTAAACTTTTTCCTACGTAAAATCCGCCTGATCTTAGTTGGATTTTTTTCTCCCTGTACCTTTTCTTTACGTCGGTAGAGAAAACGATTTTGTTTTAAATCCTATTCTTATGGTAGAACCACTTCTATCGGGCATCATCCTTGGATTGGTGCCTGTAACTATTGGGGGATTGTTCGTTGCGGCTTGGCTTCAGTTCCGTCGTAGTGATCAAATTCTTCTCTTAGGTACTTTCCAGGCGCCCTCTGGACTCAGTGCGTTGAATGGCTGTTTTCCTTTTTTGTTTTTCCCTTTTTTCGCTCTTTTTTTTACGCAGGTGAAAGAAGGAAAGGGAAGAGGAGAAAGAAAAGAGCGGTTAGATGGCCACCGCTGGCTTCCGTACGGAAAAAAGCGGTTCACAGGTTTTCCATTCGAAAGAATGGAAAACCGGCCCCCCTTATTTTATTGTATACCTTATTTAAAAGAAGGAAAGAGAAGAACATAAATAAGAGGGGGAGTTGCTGAGAATCGAGAGGAAGGGTAGGCTAGCAGTAGCCTTTCCCCTACGTTCACACCCTTCCTCCACCCGAGTCATTCCTTCTTCTTCTTTTTGTTCTTAACTTTTTCTTTTTCTAAAGAAAAAGAGTAAGAGGAAAAAGAGAAAGAGGAAAAAGAAGAAGAGGTAAAAGAAGAGAAAGAAGAAAAAGAACGAAGAGTGATTTTTTACGTTGGTATCCTTTCATGGAAGTGAACATTCTTGGGCTGATTGCAGTAGCCCTGTTTATTATTATCCCAACCTCCTTTTTGTTGATCTTGTACGTGAAAACGGCAAGCAAGGAAGAAGTAGAGGCGTAAGATACGTTATTTCTTCTTTTTTCAAATGTTTATTTGGAGAAAGAAGAAAGCCTAAAAAGAACATAAAAAAATAAATTCTAGGTTTTTTCTTCGGGGAGTGTAGGAGAAAGGGTCCCGGGGGATACAATAAAAGTAACAGACATCTATTTCTAAACCTCTTTTGTTTTCTCTTTGCCTTTGTAAAGATGAGAAGAAAGAACGGATGCCTGCGAGCTCTTTTCTTTTTCGAGAAAAGAATAAAATCAATTTAAGGTAAACCTATATGACCGCTATTCTTCAGCAACGCGAAAACGCGTCCGTTTGGGCACGTTTCTGTAATTGGATCACTTCTACCGAAAACCGCCTATACATCGGTTGGTTCGGTGTAATCAGGATCCCTTGTCTTCTAACTGCAACCTCCGTATTCATCATCGCGTTCATCGCAGCGCCTCCGGTGGATATCGACGGTATTCGTGAACCGGTTTCCGGTTCTCTAAGGTTCGGTAACAACATCATTTCCGGTGCAGTTATCCCTACCAGCAACGCAATCGGCCTACACTTCTACCCAATTTGGGAAGCAGCTTCTCTTGACGAGTGGTTGTACAACGGTGGTCCTTACCAAAGGATCGTTTGTCACTTCCTTCTAGGCGTATGTTGTTACATGGGTCGTGAGTGGGAACTTTCCTTCCGCCTTGGTATGCGTCCGTGGATCGCAGTTGCTTACTCTGCTCCAGTAGCAGCAGCAATGGCTGTATTCCTAATCTACCCAATCGGTCAAGGTTCTTTCTCTGACGGTATGCCTCTAGGTATTTCCGGCACGTTCAACTTCAGGATCGTGTTCCAAGCGGAACACAACATCCTTAGGCACCCTTTCCACATGCTAGGTGTAGCAGGTGTATTCGGTGGTTCCCTATTCTCTGCTAGGCACGGTTCCCTAGTAACTTCTAGCCTTATCCGTGAAACCACGGAAAACGAATCTGCTAACGCAGGTTACCGTTTCGGTCAAGAAGAAGAAACCTACAACATCGTTGCAGCTCACGGCTACTTCGGTCGTTTGATCTTCCAATACGCTTCTTTCAACAACAGCCGTTCCCTGCACTTCTTCCTAGCTGCTTGGCCGGTAATTGGTATTTGGTTCACCGCACTAGGTTTGTCCACCAGGGCATTCAACCTAAACGGTTTGAACTTCAACCAATCTGTAGTTGACTCTCAAGGTCGCGTAATCAATACCTGGGCGGACATCATCAACCGTGCAAACCTTGGTATGGAAGTGAGGCACGAACGTAACGCTCACAACTTCCCTCTGGATCTTGCATCCGTGGAAGCGTCTGACGTTGCATAATCGCTAACTCTTCTCTCTTTCTTCTTTTCTCCTTACGTAAGTAAGGAGGAGGTGGAAGGGGTTTTACTAAATGTATAGTAAAAAAAAGTCTGTTTCTTCTATCTCTTAAAGAGAAAAACTTCACGTAGACTTTTATCGAAAAGTAAAAACGAGGAAAGATAGAGAAAAAGAAAAAAGGAAGTTTCGGTTTGATTCTAGAGGATAAAACGAGGTAGAATAAACTTTGTTTTCTTACCCGAACAAAGAAAAAAAAGAAAATTTAAAAAATGGTTTCGTAGCGCAATTGGTTAGCGCGCCTCCCTGTCACGGAGGAAGTTGCGGGTTCGAGTCCCGTCGAGACCGTATTTTTTTCTTTTTCTTTTTTTCGTTAGAAAAAAAGAATCTCGGCGTAGGTAAATAAAACACGGGGACTGTATGGCGTAATGGCAACGCAGTGGCTTCATACGCTTCCGATTGCTGGTTCGAGTCCAGCTACAGTCATCCAGAAGGAACACAGGTGCAAGAGACCCAACGAAAGTTTGGAGAATCCGCGAAGATGTTTCCTACACTTCCAAATCCAGGTTTGCGTCCGGATGTAATCATGAAGAAACAAAAATGGAAAGGTGCCCGAGCGGCCGAAGGGAGTACCTTGCTAAGGTATCGAACCTCTCACGAGGTTCCGAGGGTTCGAATCCCTCCCTTTCCGAAAAAAAGAAAAAAAAGAGAGGCGCCCTAGCCTTGCTCCTTTTCTCAAACCATTGTAAACTAATTCTACAGAAGGATGAACCAACAACCAAACACAATTTACGGAGAGTTTGATCCTGGCTCAGGATGAACGCTGGCGGTATGCCTAACACATGCAAGTCGAACGCTTTTTCTTTTCTACGTAAGTAGAGAAGAAAAGGAGTGGCGGACGGGTGAGGAACGCGTAAGAATCTACCTTTAGGAGGAGGACAACGGATGGAAACGTCCGCTAATACTCCATATGCTGAGGAGCAAAAGGTCGAAAGGCCGCCAAAAGATGAGCTTGCGTCCGATTAGCTAGTTGGTGAAGTAATGGTTTACCAAGGCGATGATCGGTAGCTGGTCTGAGAGGATGATCAGCCACACTGGGACTGAGACACGGCCCAGACTCCTACGGGAGGCAGCAGTGAGGAATTTTTCGCAATGGGCGAAAGCCTGACGAAGCAATACCGCGTGAAGGATGAAGGCCCGTGGGTCGTAAACTTCTTTTGTTCGGGACGACACAACGACGGTACCGATCGAATCAGCATCGGCTAACTCTGTGCCAGCAGCCGCGGTAAGACAGAGGATGCAAGCGTTATCCGGAATGATTGGGCGTAAAGCGTTCGTAGGTGGCCCTCCAAGTCTCCTGTCAAATCCCAGCGCTCAACGCTGGATCGGCACGAGAAACTCGGGGGCTTGAGGAAGGTAGGGGTAGAGGGAATTCCCGGTGTAGCAGTGAAATGCGTAGAGCTCGGGAAGAACACCAACGGCGAAGGCACTCTACTGGGCCTTTCCTGACACTGAGGGACGAAAGCTAAGGGAGCGAATGGGATTAGATACCCCAGTAGTCTTAGCTGTAAACGATGGAAACTAGGCTTCCCGGTAGATATCTTCGGATTTTCTCGAAAGAGGAAATTCGAAGTCTACGGGGGGGTCGAAGCTAACGCGTTAAGTTTCCCGCCTGGGGAGTATGCTCGCAAGAGTGAAACTCAAAGGAATTGACGGGGGCCCGCACAAGCGGTGGAGCATGTGGTTTAATTCGATGCAACGCGAAGAACCTTACCAGGGCTTGACATGCCACTTGGCTTTCCACGTAAGTGGAGAACCCCAAGGTTTTCCAGAAATGGTATTTAGGACACAGATGGTGCATGGCTGTCGTCAGCTCGTGTCGTGAGATGTTGGGTTAAGTCCCGCAACGAGCGCAACCCTTGTCCCTTGTTGCTAGATCAGCTTGCTGGTCAGGATCGAGGGAGACCGCCGGTGACAAGCCGGAGGAAGGTGGGGATGACGTCAAGTCAGCATGCCTCTTACGCCCTGGGCTACACACGTGCTACAATGGCTAGGACAAAGGGATGCTACCTCGCGAGAGTACGCCAACCTCAGAAACTTAGCCTCAGTTCAGATTCGTCTCTGCAACTCGAGACGATGAAGCCGGAATCGCTAGTAATCGCCAGTCAGCTATATGGCGGTGAATACGTTCCCGGGCCTTGTACACACCGCCCGTCACACCATGGGAGCTGGCTACGCCCGAAGTCGTTACCTCAACCTGCAAAGGAGGGGGGCGCCGAAGGCGGGGCTAGTGACTGGGGTGAAGTCGTAACAAGGTAGCCGTACTGGAAGGTGCGGCTGGATCACCTCCAAAAAGGACAACAAATAAAGGGCACCGTTCCTTTTTTCTTTTACAACGAAAACAAACCGATGGGCTATTAGCTCAGGTGGCTAGAGCACACCCCTGATAAGGGTGAGGTCGCTGGTTCGAGTCCAGCATAGCCCATCGGTTCGTTCGTACTGGAGTTTCTTTTTTCTTCTTCTTAACTTTTTCTTTTTCTAAAGAAAAAGAGTAAGAGGGAAAAAGAAACAAAATAACGAACATGTTCTCAAGATTGTTTGAGATCTTCTTCTTTTCTCTTCTTTTGTAAAAAAGAAAGAGACGAGGAGAAGGAAAAAGGCGGTTTCTCCGCTTTCTTTCTTTTTACGTAAGTAGAGAGGTAAGAAAAAGAAGAAAAGCCCGGGGGCTTGGCTCAGTTGGTAGAGCGCCGCCTTTGCAAGGCGGATGTCAGCGGTTCGAGTCCGCTAGCCTCCACATCTTTATCTTCCCGCTTCGTTGGCCAGCGTTCCAAACTTTCGTTTGGACAGCCTTTGAAACGCTTCGTCTTTACGTAGGTAGAGAAGAAGAAGAATGTAAAGAATTCAAACTTCGGTTTGAAAAAAAGTATTATGGTCAAAGGACCCGCAGATCACGGTGGATACCTAGGCATCTAGAGACGAAGAAGGACGTGGCCACCAACGAAAAGCCTCGGGGAGCCGGAAGCAGGCTTCGATCCGAGGATCTCCGAATGGGGAAACCCCAAGACTCCAAGACTGAATTCATAGGTTTTGGGGAGAGAACCCGATGAATTGAAACATCTTAGTAATCGGTGGAAAAGAAAGCAAACGCGATTCCCTTAGTAGCGGCGAGCGAAACGGGATCAGCCTAAACTGTCTGGCCTCCTCTTCTTCCCTTCGTTAAGAAGAAAGGGAGGAAATGCTGGACAGGGTCGTGGGACGAGCGTCTCTTTGATTTGGACCAGGTGAAGCAGTTGAATCCTGCACCATAGACGGTGAAAGTCCAGTAACCAAAGGCAAGAATCAAAGTGCTCGTATCCCGAGTAGCATGGGACACGTGAAATCCCGTGTGAATCAGCGAGGACCACCTCGTAAGGCTACATACTCCTAGATGACCGATAGCGAACTAGTACCGCGAGGGAAAGGTGAAAGAGAACCCCGGGAGGGGAGTGAAATAGAACATGAAACCGTGATCTTTCAAGCAGTGGGAGGGCGAGACCCGTAAGGGATGCCTGACCGCGTGCCTGTTGAAGAATGAGCCGGCGACTTATCCGGAGGGGCCCGGTTAACGGCCGAAAAGGCCGGGAGCCTAAGCGAACGCGAGTCTGAATAGGGCGCACGTCCCTTCGGATAGACCCGACCCCGGGTGATCTAACCATGACCAGGATGAAACTTGGGTAACACCAAGTGGAGGTCCGAACCGACCGATGTTGAAAAATCGGCGGATGAGTTGTGGTTAGGGGTGAAATACCAATCGAACTCGGAGCTAGCTGGTTCTCCCCGAAATGCGTTGAGGCGCAGCCGTGGACGATGAACGGTCGAGGGGTAAAGCACTGTTTCGGTACGGGCTGCGAAAGCGGTACCAAATCGTGGCAAACTAAGAATACTCGACTTGTCTTCCGTGCACGAGTGAGACCGTGGGGGATAAGCTCCATTGTCAAGAGGGAAACAGCCCAGACCACCAGCTAAGGCCCCTAAATGGCCGCTAAGTGGTAAAGGAGGTGGGGATGCGGAAACAACCAGGAGGTTTGCTTAGAAGCAGCCACCCTTGAAAGAGTGCGTAATAGCTCACTGGTAAAGCGTCCCTGCGCCGAAAATGATCGGGACTAAGCGGCCTGCCGAAGCTGTGGATACTTCCTCTTTTCCTAAGGGAAAAGAACAAGAAGAAATGGTAGGGGAGCGTTCCATCCCGGGTGAAGTAAGAGCGTAAGCCCTTATGGACGAGGTGGAAGTGAGAATGTCGGCTTGAGTAACGAAAACGAGGGTGGGAATCCCTCGCCCCGAAAGTCTAAGGGTTCCTCCACGAGGTTCGTCCATGGAGGGTTAGTCAGGTCCTAAGATTAGTCTGCCACCAGGCAGGGTCGTCGATGGAAAACCGGTCAATATTCCGGTACCTGAATCCCCGCGAGAAGGAGGGACGGAGTTGGGAAAGATAGATCGGACGAGGATTGCCGATGGAAGTGTTAAGGCGTGGAGACTAGGCAGAAAAACCTAGAGGAGCGAAGACATCAGACGGCTCTTTTGTCCTCTGCCTCACGGCATGACGAAAGAGTCCTATCCGCCCCGTGCTTCCAAGAAAAGCTCCTACTCTCGATCGAAGGATTTAGCCTGTACCCTAAACCGACACAGGTGGACTGGTAGAGAATACTAAGGGGCGCGAGAGAACTCTCTCTAAGGAACTCGGCAAACTGGCCCCGTAACTTCGGGAGAAGGGGTACTTTAGTTGGAAACAACTTGAGTCGCAGTGACCAGGCCCAGGCGACTGTTTATCAAAAACACAGGTCTCCGCCAAGTCGTAAGACGATGCATGGGGGCTGACGCCTGCCCAGTGCCGGAAGGTGAAGGAAGCTGGTTCGAGGTAACTCAAAGCTGGCGACCGAAGCCCCGGTGAACGGCGGCCGTAACTATAACGGTCCTAAGGTTAAAAGCTAGCCTTAGTAAAAGCAAACCATATGCGGGAAACTCCTCAAAAACGGCTTCGTACTCGTCAAAGCATCTAGGTTGGAAAAAAAGAGAATTTTGGAACGAAAAAACGCCCAAAAACCCTCTTCCAAACATGTTGGCAGTAACAATCGGAACGACAGGGGGACAATCCGCAGGAAAGGCTTTTCTTTTTTTCCAAAAAAGAAACAAAAGAAAAGAATCCTCAGAGACCAGATGTTTGCCAAATGAATCTTACTACTGATTGGAGGGTTGGTTTTGTAGATGGTGAAGGTTGCTTCACGATCTCGATCAACGCGAACAAAGAAACCTCTTTGGGGTATCAAGTCCAACTTGAGTTTGTGGTAACACAATCCAGGGAAGACCTGCAAGTGCTGGAAGGCTGTAAAGCATTTTTTCAATGTGGAGTCATTCAAAAAGGCAAGGATCCGAAAACCGTGGCTTACTACCGCGTTCGTGCTCTTCAAGAGCACGCCGAAATCATTGTTCCTTTTTTTGAAAAACACGCCTTGAAAACGCGCAAACGACAAGACTTTTTGATTTACCGTGACGCGGTGTTTTTGTTGCAAAAACTACGTCTTTCGAAAGAACCGAGGAATCGGGAAACGTTGAGGGAATGTTGTGAGCTTGCAAAAAAAGCAAATCGTCGAAAAGATCCAAAAGCCAGCGAACGTTTGGACAACCTTCTCAGCCAACTTCAAAGTCAAACGTAAAATTTTTTGAAGATAGAGTCCAGCCCTCTGTGAAAGCAGAGGGAGGAACTGAGCGAAATTCCTTGCCAGGTAAGTTCTGGCCCGCACGAAAGGCGTAACGATCTGGGCGCTGTCTCAGAGAGAGACTCGGTGAAATAGACATGTCCGTGAAGATCCGGACTTCCTGCACCTGGACAGAAAGACCCTATGAAGCTTGACTATACCTTGGGATGGGGTCCGGGCCCTGCTTGCGCAGAATAGGTGGGAGACGTTGAACTTGTGGCTCCGGTCACAGGTGAGTCGTCCGTGAGATACCACTCTGGCAGGGCTAGGATCCTAACGGTGCTCCCTGAAACGGGACACCGGACAGTCTCAGGCGGGTAGTTTGACTGGGGCGGTCGCCTCCTAAACAGTAACGGAGGCGTGCAAAGGTCCCCTCAGGCTGGACGGAAATCAGCCGTAGCGTGTAAAGGCAGAAGGGGGCTTGACTGCGAGACTCACTCGTCGAGCAGGGGCGAAAGCCGGCCTTAGTGATCCGACGGTGCCGCGTGGAAGGGCCGTCGCTCAACGGATAAAAGTTACTCTAGGGATAACAGGCTGATCTTCCCCAAGAGTCCACATCGACGGGAAGGTTTGGCACCTCGATGTCGGCTCATCGCAACCTGGGGCGGTAGTACGTCCCAAGGGTTGGGCTGTTCGCCCATGAAAGCGGTACGTGAGCTGGGTTCAGAACGTCGTGAGACAGTTCGGTCCATATCCGGTGTAGGCGTTAGAGCATTGAGGGGAGTCTTCCCTAGTACGAGAGGACCGGGAAGGACGTACCGAGGGTCTGCCAGTTCTCGTTCCAACGGGAAACGCTGGGTAGCCATGTACGGAGCGGATAACTGCTGAAAGCATCTAAGTAGGAAGCCCACCCCAAGATGAGTGCTCTCCATCAGATCACGGCCAGACAAGCCGTTTGATAGGTGGCCGGTGTAGATCGCGTAAGCGAAGAGCCTAGCCATTCTAATAGATCGATTGAATTTGACCTAAAAACAACCGAGGAGGCCTCTTTTCTCTTCCTTTTCCAAAAGAAAAGGGAAAGAGAGGAAGCACCCTCGCATTGCTCCTGGTGCCCTTGCCTAGCTGGCCCCACCCCGATCCATCCCGAACTCGAGGGTGAAACGACTAGGAGGCAAGAATACTTGAGGGGGGACCCTCTGGAAAGGTAGCCCGGTGCCAGGGCAACAAAAAGAATACATACTTCTTCTACCTGCATACTCCAAACGAAAGTTTGGAACGCGTACTTCTTAACTTTTTCTTTTTCTAAAGAAAAAGAGTAAGAAGAAACAGAAGAAGTCGGCGGATGTAGCTCAGTGGTAGAGCACAACCTTGCCAAGGTTGGGGTCGCGCGTTCGATCCGCGTCATCCGCTTCGAAGGCGTTCCAAACGTTGGTTTGGACAGGTGGCTTCCGTACGGAAAGAACCGCTTCGAAGGCCTCAAATCTTCCTATCTTCATCAAGAGGTAATAAAAAGAGACCTCGTAAGCTTTTCTGGTGGAACTGGTAGACACTCTAGTCTTAGGAACTAGCGCCTCACGGCATGGGGGTTCGAGTCCCCCGGAAAGCAAAGGGTTCTTAAAAAGTAGATTCTGCCTCTGTAGCTCAGTTGGTAGAGCACAGCATTCGTAATGCTGGGGTCGCCGGTTCAAATCCGGTTGGGGGCTTCGAAGGCCAGCCCCGGCCGTCGAGGGGCTTCAAAGGCCTTCCAAACCTTCGTTTGGAAACCAAAATGTTATTCTTTCCCTTACGTAAAGAAAGAGAAAAAACAAAGGAAAGATTTTATTCTTAATACTTTTCGATAAAATTCTATTTTAAGATACTCCCGAGGTAGGACTTGAACCTACGACCCGCCGGTTAACAGCCGGCTGCTCTACCGCTGAGCTACTCGGGATGATGAAAAACTCTTCCTCGCTATTCTAGCGGTCCTTGGTCTCTATGCTTTCTTTTCTTCTTTTTTTAAAGTAAAGAAGGCCCTTTCGTTGGCCATCAAGCCCCTTCGAAGCCCCTTTTCCTCTTTTACTTTCGTAAAAAAGAAAAAGGAATGGAAACCTTACCTTTTCGCTGGCTTTCGAACCCAGTTTGGAATTCTAAGCTTCCTACTTTAAACGCATCCCTAAAAAGAGCAAACAAGCCTCCCCTTTTCACAAATTGCAACGGAAGCCTTGCGGTCTGCCTGACGCTAT